>ENA-OPWW01000890-OPWW01000890.1-human-gut-metagenome-genome-assembly--contig:-NODE-890-length-12956-cov-13.863731_pt1 | contig 12956 bp, 5 predicted proteins | sample MGYA00241513_ERZ502018 | MGnify/ENA primary metagenome ERZ502018 (study PRJEB25962, sample SAMEA2042987) | human gut metagenome | biome: human gut; feature: human-associated habitat; material: faeces...
GTTAATCTTTGTATGATAAACCTAAAACTAATGTCTTTTAGAGTAATTACTTGGCTTCCTTCCAATATTCTGGAGCACCAAGGCCTGCAGCAAAACCTGCATAGGTATGCTTGCGATAATAATCCAAATCCCAGAGGCCTACTGGCAAACCAGGACGCCAACCACTATTGGCAGGACTGTCAGTAGCACACCACTGGCAGATACCCCACTGCTGCTCCTTAGGAACAATCTCAAGATATTTCTTGACGATAAACTCGTAGTAAGCACGCATTGCCTTGTGCTGTTCCTCGGTCATATCAGTAGTCTTTACTTGGATATATGGGTCTTTGCTGTTCTTATCCACGTTCGGAACCTCCAAGCCCATATCCAACTCAGAAATACGAACCAACCTACCTGTACTAACCATCAGGTTGAGCATGTTCACGTAAGCATCCTCTCTTTTTTTCTGCTCAACAGGATCCATGCAGCATGAAACGTGCATCTGACTGCCGATACCATCAATCTTGGTAACGCCGTCCTTCTCCCACTCCTCAATCCAATGAATCAGACTCTTGAGCTTCTTGTTATCGTCGTAAGCAGTTTCGAGGTTATAATCATTGATGAAGAGCTTCAACTCCTCAGGTTTTCCACCAGCATCAGCAAAGCCCTTGCGAGCTGCAGCTACAGCAGTGCGAACATAATCAAGGTCACCCAGGTAATCCTGCCAGTAGAATTTGTTCTTGGCATCATCTGGAGAAACTATACCACGTGTGGCAGACTGGAGATCGTAGTAACCATCGCCATCAATATCTTTACCAGAGATAGACTCGTTTACAACATCCCAAGCCTTCACCTTACCCTCGGTAGCTGCCATCATGCCGTAAATCCAATTCTGCAAAACAGGAGTAAGTGCTTTCTTCTTTTCCTCATCTGTAAGAGGAATAGTATTTGAAGGCTTCGTGTAGTAAACTTCAAAATCATCAATATGGAGGGTACCCGCATATTTGCCGATATTCAGCAGCAGGCGCAAGGCATTGTCACCATTACATGTGGTAGCTACATCAACTTCCTTCCAATCAGTTGTAACCTTGATGGTAGGGAAGTCACCACAGCCTATGTATCCTTCAGGATTCTGGAATCCAGCACCAAATTCGCCAGCTACAGAACCCTTGATTTTCATCTTCAAGTGATAGGTTTTACCATTCTCGAAAGCGAAACCTGGTTCATAGTTAACCTGTGCATTCCAAGGGTTTTCCTTGGCTGCGTTGTTACCAACCTCACAAACACCATTTACAATCTTTGGCGCATTATCCATACCCCATCCACCAAGGTTCTGACCATCATCAAAGGTAAGATGCCCAACACTTACAGGGATTTCAACAGAAGGAGCCTCGAAATGAGAGATTTTAATAGACTTCCAATAAATCTTACCTGCAAAATCTCCGTGCTGGAAGAAGAGACCATTACTATCCATGACAGGAGTTACATCGAACGAAACTTCTTTATAATCACCACCTACAGGAATCTTGAAGGTATTCTTGGCGCCAGCTCCCCAGTTACCCAACTTAAAGCGGATATTAGCAGGCGATTCACCTTCTGCCTTGCAAAGGAAGGTAATCTTATATTTAGTGCCTGTTTTAAGAGGAATGCCATTTACCAGCCAGTACTGAAGCTCATAAAATGGGTCTATCGGCTCTGGATTGGTTATGACCACAGCACCACCTTTATTCCACTCTGTTTTTACAGAAGCAGGCGAACCCGTCCAATCGTAAGATGAAAGAGTAGAACAGTCAAGTTCATAATCAGTCTTCTCAACTTTCTGACTAGGGTCTACTTCTATTACCTTATCAGCAATCAGCCCATTCAGATACTTGTTAGGCTGCTGTTCATGCCAAGCCAAGGTATGACCATAAACCGAAAGACCTGCATCTGTGGCATTCTTAACATATTCACTTACATTATCAAAATTCATGCGACCATCATCAGCAACACAAGAAGCCATCTTCATGGCGTTGCCGGCTACAGTCTCATTGAAATTGCTACCAGCAAGACAATATACAAGTGCCTGCTTGTTGAATTCGGCTGCTTCAAGCGCAATGCCCAACTTAAAGTTGGGATTGCACTTGCCGGCAGCTTTCATATCTTCCACGTATTTCTTCAAAGGCTCGTAGTTATTCAGATACTGATATTCCTTCAAACTCTTGGTCATATCAGTTCTGTACTCCGAGAACTTGTCATCAGCACAAGAAGACAAAGCCAAGAGAGCCATCAAGCCTAAACCTAAATTAATATTTTTCAATTTCATAATAATCAAATTATTAGAATGACACTTATCTATCAAGAATATTACTTCCTGATATACTGAGGACTGAATTGAACAATACCATTGGTGTTACCACGAGTCTGGGCAACAAACTGATCGGATGTTTCCAAAACAATGCCTGAACCGAAATCAACCTTGTAATTGAGAGTCAGGATGTCACGATCCTTGTTACCCCAAGCCAACTTTGCTCCCTTTTCTACAAACTTACCTGTACCGGAAGCAGTCATGCCCTCTGTATCAGAAGTAACGGTACAATTACCCTTATCATCGAACGTAAGTTTCAAGTTGCAAGTGACCTTAGAGCCGTCAGCTTTATTTACAGAGACTTCGAAATTACATTCCTTCAAACTCTTGGTTGTAATGTGACTCACTTCATCCTTTTCAATAGTTGCACCTTCACGCTTTACCTCATGAGTTTGTCCATTCTCTGTAATCTTGTCAGTTCCTCTACGGAAATAAAAGCCATCCCATGGATTCATAAACTTAACGCAATAAAGGATATAATCCTTAGGAGCAATTAACCAAGCTGAAGCATCAGTACGAACAGGAGTTGTACCTGCAACGGCAGGAGAACCCGAAAGAATAGAATCGGCTCCCACCATTTCCTTGATGCGAACTGGGATTACATATGTATTCTTTGCACAATCAGGGTCAGCAAAAAAAGCATCCTCCAACTTAACCTGAAGACGTCCCTGCATTTTCCCATTATACGCAACCGTCTTGGTAGGAATTGTATAATAATTGCTAGGCATTGGCTTTACAGGAGTGACTCCATCCTCAAAATACAGATTGTCACACAATGAATTATCAACATCTACATTCAATGTGATGTTTTTTCCATTATATGCTCCACCCATTGTAGATACGATATACAATACATGATTGTTATCATCCGTATTATCGCGATTCTCATCATTGCCTAAAACTACAGAACGTTCGATATACTGATAAGGATAATATACAGTAGTACCGCCCTCATAATCAGGAAATTCTTGGTTGCCATTCTCACAAGAGTTAAAGCCTAAAGCCAAGATTCCCAATGCAGCCATGGACAAATATTTGCTTATCTTCATTGTTTTCATCATTTTAAATATTAGTCGTTATTTTTTACTTCCCAGCCCTTATTCTGCTGCAAGTTGCTCCACTTCAACATTTCGCTCTGTGGTATAGGACCGTAATACATGTAATCTTTATAGTTGCGATCCTCAACCTTCATGACTTTGTATAATGGGGCACCAGCCTCTAAAGTGATTTCTATACCACGCACAGCCTCATTTAGAGGAGCTTTCCAACGGCGAAGGTCACTAAAGCGCTTATTTTCAAAACAAAGTTCCAAACGACGCTCGTTTCGAATCAACTCACGCATTTTCTCTTTGCTACCAGCGCACTCATCCAAGTATGGATCCTCGCCAAACTCGCCAATTCCGGCACGCTCACGGATTGCCTTGATTACATCGTAAGCTGAGTAGTTGTGAGTTCCCTTACCCTTTGGTCCCCAAGCCTCGTTGGCAGCCTCAGCGTAATCAAGGAATATCTCAGTATAGCGAATATACACAGGATAATGATACTGAGCATTCTTTGCATTAGGGTCAGGATTACAATCCTCACGCAACAGCTTTTTCATGTAATAGCCTGTACGAGTCGAATTGGAAATCTTATTCAAACCATCATTGTTATTAGCCGTCGTAATGTCTGTATGAATGGTCTTTCCCTTATAAGTACTACCATCATGAATGATATAAAGGTCAAGACGAGGATCTCGATTGCTGTAAGGATTCGACTTATCATACTCTGAACGATCATCGGTGATAGGATAACCATTTACAGCAGGGAATGCATCGACCAGATTCTGAGTTGGGTTGATTCTACCCTTACCATAAAGAGACGGAGGGAAATTATCAGACTCTTGGTTCAGACCAAGATCCCAGTCATCAGCACCATTGGTACGACTGCCACGCCAAAGAATTTCAGCAGGACAAGCACCTGATCCAAGCGCATCGATTTCCCTGGTTTGCATAAACCAATTATTACCTGTAGCAGACAATCCATTCACACCATTGATACGGTCAAGAACGGTAGCTGCATCGTCAGCAGCCTTAGCATAATCCACGTTTGTACCTTCAGAGAAAGCAGGACTAGCTGCAAGCAAAGATACCTGTGAGCGAATAGCCTCAGCGATACGACCGCTGATACGACCACGCATAATGGAACCAAACACACGGTTGTAGTCTCCTGCGGTCTTTACTCCGATTTCCTTATACTTGGCAGGAACATCGTTATCATTAGTCAAATCATTGTAATCAAGAGGGAGAAGCTTGGCAGCCTCGTCCAAATCGCTATAGATTTGATCCAAGCACTCTTGGAATGTATTACGTGGCTTGTTGAAATTATCAGTAGAAGTCTCTGGTTCTGTCAAATTAGGAACGCCAAGCAGTTTGCCATCGGCTGTCCATCCACCATGATTCATCAAAAGATAATACAAGTTGAGAGCTCTCAAAGCATAAGCTTCACCTTTACGGCTATCACAATACATCTTACGGGCATTCTCGTCCTTTGCCCAGTTTACCTTATCTACCTCCTGAAGGAAGATATTGAGATATTGGATACTAGCACGACCATTTGTCCATCTAGACATAGGATCGCTATTAGCAGTCCAAGAACCTGTAGCCATCTTGAGAAAGCTATTTGTCAAGTCATTGCTTACAGCGTCATCTGTAGCAATATCAGTAACACTCTTGGTATTGTAAGGAAGCATCGCATAACCATATCCCAATAGTCCCTGAGCGTATGTTGGCTCATTGTAAATCTCATTCAAGCCACGGTTGTTTTCATCTGCAGGCTCGAAGAGATCTGAGCAAGAAGCCAAAGTAAGCGACATTGCTGCTAATATAAATATATTTTTTACTTTCATTTCTTTCTACATTTTAAAATGATTAGAATGTTGCCTTCACACCTATATTATAATAGCGTGTCTGAGGCGCAGACCCAACGTTCATCTCTAAGACTTCGCGCTCTCCTGAAATGGTAAGCAAGTTAGCTCCGCTTACGTATGCCGACAACGCCTTAAGCCATGTCTTTTGGAACAAAGTACTAGGCAAGTCGTAAGTTATCTGGACCTTAGCCAAGCGGAAAGCATCCGTCTTGTACATCCAGAAGTCTGATGTCTGGAAGTTGTTGTTACCATCAAGAGATGTCAAACGAGGATAGGTTGCAGTCTCTTTGGTTTCCTCTGTCCATCGGTTACGAACTACAGCAGAATATTTGCTATCGCCCTTTACCCACCAATAAGAATTATTCTTGACTCCCCAAGCACCGAAGTTACCGGTACCAAGAGCGAAGAAGGTAAAGTTCTTCCACTTAGCTGTAAGATTGACACCAAGCGTGAATGGTGCTCCATACCAACCACCCTTACCCAAGAAGACTTGGTCGTATTGGTCAATTTTATTATCACCATTTACATCCACATACTTGATGTCACCAGGTTTAACTGTTCCACCAAAATAGCTTTGGTCTGGAGAAGTTTTGATTTCCTCCTCGCTTTGGAAGAGACCTGCGCTCTTGTAACCCCAAATGCCATCAACTGCCTTTCCTTGTCTGTTCTGATACTGCTCTACGTTGTTCTCATCTCGTTTGGTAGCCTTGGTTGTATAGTAAGTACCAGTCACACCAAGTGAGAGATCCACATCACCTACCTTCTTATTGAAGTTGGCTGCGAAATCAAATCCTACTCTACGATTATTGTTGTAATTCAGTACAGGCATAAACGAAGCCGCTGGATAACCAGTATTCAAATGAGATGGATAGAATGTTGGCGAAGAGATGAGATAACCCTCCATCGAATTGATGAAGAAACTTGCATCCAATGTCACCAATTTCTGCCACAGGGATGTCTTGAAATTCAGAGACAACTCTTTGCGCTTGATAAAATCAAGGTCTTTGTTCTCACCTCTTTTTGAATAGGTGTATTTATCGCTAGATCCATCATACCATCCATAGCCGTAATCAGAAGTCCAAATACTCTGATAGAGATAGTAGCGATTGTCACCATTTGCTATATCAATATCCTCATTGATAATACTACCTGATACACTAATCATCATGTCATCTACCACCTTGGAATTCTTCAAGAAAGACTCATTCTTGAGTCTCCAACCCAAAGAAAGTGATGGTGAGAGAGCCTCACGATGACCTGGAGCCAACTGGGCAGAGTGAATGGCAGCTAATCCAAAATCTGCGTAATACTTCTGGGCATAATTGTAAGAAGCATCGAATGCAAGATTGGCACTAGAGTTCTTATGATACTGTCCAGACTTCGACTGCTGGAAGCCAGAAGCTATCAACATTGCCGACAGATTGTGAACCTTGTTGAAAGTATTGTTGTAGTTGAACTGACCAGAGAAAAACATGGTCTGGTTATCTGTACTTCCGCTGATGTTCTGGTTGCCAGACTTTTTATCCTCACCTTCCTTCTTCAATGCGACAATCATATCCTTGCCATCAATGTTAGCCCATGTTGGGATATAAACAGCATAGCTATTATCGAAAGAAGTATTATAAGAGGTGGCATAGTCAACTGCGAAATGAGTCTCGAAAGACAAGCCCTTCAACACCTTGTGCAAGTTGATATTGATACCCGTATCAAACTGGAATTGACGACTAGTAAATTTACTACTTCCTGCAGAATAGATATCAGCAAAAACATTGGAGGAGTTTGCCTGAGTACCAGCAAGGAAGTATTTGCCATCAACCAACTTCGCAACGCTCATCAAGTCCCAAGCAGCCTTAGCATTAGGGGCTATCATATCTGTGGAGATAAGAGGAGCTGCATTCTGTGGAAAATTAGGACGCCAAGTAGCAGCAGCTTCCCAGTAATTACCCTTTGCAGAATGAGAATCATAGAAGGTTGCACTGGAGTTGACCCAAGCCTTAATATCATCAGTAATGTCTATATCCACATTACCACGAACGCTGAAGCGCTGGGTATTATTATTCTTAGCCTCACCAAACTTGAAATAATCGCCCTGGCGATAATAGTTGATATTGCTATAGAAATGAGCTCGCTTACCACCACCGCTGATTTCTGCAGTAGCCTCATAACGGCTGTTCATCTTTCTGAGATAATCAGAAGAATAGAAATCGAGATTAGGATAACGATAAGGGTTCAAACCTGCTCCATGATTATAGATGTCCTCAGCAGAATAAAGCTCAGACAGACCATCATTACGACGAGCCTCGTTATAGAGAGTCATATACTCTGCACTGCTAAGATACTCAGGATAAGACTTTGCTACATTCAAACCTGCATTAGCCTGCACCTCGACCTTCAAGCCGTCATTATGACCACGCTTGGTAGTTATGACTACAGCACCCTTGGCAGCCTTGCTACCATAGAGCACCACAGCCTGCGCACCCTTGAGGAAAGAAATCTGTGCAATCTCACTTGGTTGAACGTTGTTAGCTTCACGAGGCACACCATCTACCAAGACGAGATAACCAGCGTTGTCGGCATCCATACCCCAGAGAGAATTGCCATTCCAACCACCTACATAACCTTGCATATTGTCGAGGCTATAAGTATGGTAATTCTTCTTCATCAAGTTCTCTACATCGACTACAGACACACCGCCCAAGATGTCATCCTTGGCTACCTTTCGGTAAGCCACCTGAACCATCTCCTTGTCGGCACTGGCTGTATCGGATTCGCTTGTCTGTGCAGTCTTGGCATTGGCACCAAGAGGAGCCAAAGCCACGAGACTTGCTACAAAAAGCTTATAATTATATGATTTGAATCTTGAATTCATACTATCATTATTCATTTAGTATTACTAATTTATAATTTTAAACCTTACCAGCCTGGATTTTGTTTAAACTCTGAACTGATCTGAGTCTCCTTGATTGGCAATGGGAACCAATAGTGCTTGGTACCAAAATTACGAGTCAATATCAACTTTCTACGATAATTGGCAACCCGAGCGTCCTTAGGATCATTCTTCGTATAGAAGTCTGCACTTTCCACACGGTCAAACTCCTGTGAGAATTTTTGATTATATGGTGCCTCTGTCAGAAGCAACCAACGCTGCAAGTCACAAAAACGGAATCCTTCGAAAGAAAGTTCTACCTCACGCTCACGACGGACCTCGTCCATGAACTTATGGTTGTCTGCAACAAATTCTGGAGCAACATGACCTGCACCACAACGGTCGCGAAGTGTATTAATTGCATCTTCTGCGGTCTTGCCAAAGTTTGAAGACTTGCCAGAAGCACCACCGAATGCAGCACAAGCCTCTGCATACATCAAGTATATGTCTGCAAGACGCATATATGGCAAATAGCAGTGTAAAGCTGAACCCCAATCGTAATCTTTATCCACTTCATTACAAGTATGAGGCACCAACTTCTGAATGAAATAACCCGTACGGCTTGCATTTGCTATTGGGCGCATATTACCACCCGTATATAATTGGCAATACTGTAAATCTGCATACTGACCAGGTGTTCCGTTCAAATACTTAAAACCATCGAAGACGATATCGTGGTAGAAACGGGGATCACGATTTTTGAAAGGATGCTCAGGGTCGAAACCAGACTTTGGATTGGGTACATACTTACCATTCTCAACCAAATAGATTGGTTCTCCGTTAGCCATTCCATAAGCCTCTACAAGGTTGGCCGTAGGTTGGTGAATGACATTATCATGAGCAACTACTTTCTGTACCTTAGGGCCAAAGACCTTAGAGGTATTCCAGTTAGAGCCATTAAAATCAGGAGATGGACCACGGAAGATAGCTTCAACCGTTCCAGGCATTTTCCAGTTCTGCTTCTTGGTATAGAATATATCAGAAAAACAGCTATTGGCATCAGCAGATTTCTCATGATTGTAGATGTCTGAGTACTTAAACTCTGCCAATGCATATTGTGTCTGACCAGCTTCCACAAGAGAGAGCAGTTCACCAAAAGCCTCAGCTGCCTTCTTAGCATATTCCTGATCATAATCATAAGTCTTGCCATTCTTGCTGGCACCAATCTGCGCACCATTCTTCATCAAAGGACTAGCAGCCCAAAGATAGGTTTTACCAAGATAACCAAGAGCCATGATCTTATTGATGCGAAGATCATTCTTACCTTGTGTGGCAGCACCTGCAGAAGTCTTATCCCAATTAATAGGCAACAAATCGGCAGCCTTGCGGAAATCAGCTGCCGCTCTATCAGCGCATTCCTGATAAGAAAGACGTGGCAATCTCTGCTCGGCATTGGCATCGAGATAAGTATCCACATAAGGCATACCACCAAAATACTCCATCATTTCCTCATGCCACCATGCACGGAAGAAATAGAGCTGACCCTCTATCAGTTTTTTCTCTTCAGCACTTCCAGTCACAAACTTGTCGATATTCTGTAAACCGAGATTACATTTTCTGATGCAATACCACGCATGGTTCCAAATACCGTGTGCGAACTTATCTGTGGAAGTAGAAGAACCATCACGCTTTAGCCAGTTACCAGTAGATTCCCATGCACGGAAGTTACCTAAATCAACCTGATGGGTCATTCTATTATCAGCCTCAGGATTGAAGATTTCATCATCACCCCAGTTCCATGAAGGACAATAGTTACATTTCTCTTTATCAGGGATACAGTTGTATATTTCCTCAACGAAACCTTGGAAATTACGGAAATTGGCAAAGGCATCGTCTGCAGAAACTGTTGAGTCTGGCTCCTTGTCCAAGTAGTCTTGACAAGAACTCAGCGAAGTACCGAGAGCCAGCGAGACGCATCCCGTCAACAATAATGTCTTTATCTTATTTTTCATCTGAATATTTTTTTTAATAATTACAATGAGAATTTAACACCTAAGTTGAAGCGGCGAACCGTAGGGTATGCTCCCAACCAGCCACCACCACCGAGGTTTGCCTCACGGTCATCAGGCATACGAGTCCAGAGCCAGAGGTTATTACCATTCAAGTAAATCTTGAGGTAGTTTACGCCTAATGCCTTAATCCAACCCTTGGTCCAGGTATAAGCAATCTCGACATTCTTCAAACGAATGTAAGAACCATCATACATAAACTGTGTACCATAGGTGTAACTTGAAGCAGTGGCACCCCAACGAGGAAGGATACATTCTGCATTGCTTTGATTCTTATTCCACCAAGTACCAGTATCATAAACATTATCAAGCATATTACCAAAGCTTGTCAATGATACGTCACGGGTCACATTAGTTACTCCATAGAACTGAGCGAAAGCTGAGAACCCTTTCCATTCGAAACCAATAGTAGCATTATAGGTGTTCTGCGGACTACTGCTATAACCTACAGGAGCCGAGTCCCTGCTATCAACAACACCATCACCATTGAAATCAACAATGTAATAGTCACCAACCAAACGGTGATTGTCATTGGAGTCGTGCGCCGGAGAACCTATCAAATCATCAATATTATTGATAAAGCCCTTATCTATATAAGAGTGATACTGATTCATGGCAAATCCTGCCTCCTTTTGATAATTTGGAGTAAAGAGGGCATCATCCTTCAAAATCACCTTATTCTTGGCATGGGTCATATTGAAATTACCCCAGAGTCGCAAGCCATTAGCAAACACCTTATTAAGTTTCAATTCCCACTCGTAACCACTAGTACGAACCTTACCTTTATTAATAGTAGGTGCTGTCGTTCCGAAATAAGAAGGAACGGAACGGTTGGAGCCGAAAATCAAGATGTCATTACGACGATCACAGAAGAAATCCAAAGAACCAGTAATCAAGCCTCCCAAGAAACCATAATCAATACCGAAGTTGGTTTTCTTAACTGTTTCCCATTTCACATTATCATTTCCAAGAGTGTTCTGTCGATACCATGTATAGATGCTCTCTGTATGGTCGAGATCCATCGTGGTCTTGCCGCCATACGCCCATTGACTCATATACAACCAGCGACGACTAGAATCAAATGGGTCACCTATGTTGTCATCACCAATCTCACCATAGGAAGCACGGAACTTCAACATATCGATGATGTGATTGTCACGCAGAGATTTCATGAAGTTTTCCTCAGTGATGGTCCATCCGATAGCACCTGAATTGAAGAAGGCAAAACGATTGTCCTTGCTGAACTTTTCTGATCCGTTATAGGCACCATTATACTCGATGTTATAACGACCTGCATAGCTATAGGTAGCACGGAACGCCCAGTCCTCACGGTAAGTTGGCATCACGCTACCACGTGCATTCTCCTGACGTGAGAACAAGCCCATGGCTGATACATCATGCTGTCCAAACTTGCGAGCCCAGTTGAGCTGCAACTGATAGTAGAGGTTGCGAACAGTCTGGTTATTATCTACAGAACCACCTTCCGTTGACCAGTTCACACCTTGCTGCCAATCAAACTTATTATTTCCTTCAAGTTCTTTACCATAAGTAACCTGACCTGTTTCAGGATCAATATACTTAGTCTGGGCTTCATTATTCAAGTCATTGATACCTCGTCCTGTCTCAACAAAAACATTATCCCAAGAGATAGTACCACGGAAATTTAAGCCTTTGGTTATGAAATCCAATTTCTGCTCAAGGGTAAAGTCTGTATTGATACGAGTGGTTGTAGCCTGTGCTGTACCACCGATAGCAAGATTCTGTGCAGAGTTACTTACATTGGAAGCAGATGGATAGAATCCCCATGAGCCGTCAGAATATTGTGGCAAGAACACATCTGGGGCGATGTTATAAGCACCAGCCCACTGCTGACCAATCTGCCACTCACTATTGCTCATGTTACTCCAAGGAGCTTTTCTTACGCCATTGCTACCAGCCACATTTACCTTCAAAGTAGTGCTACTTGTGATGGCAAAGTCCAAGTTACTACGAACATTGATACGATTGTATCCATAGCCAGAGTTGTAGTTACGACCATTATCATACTCACGGAAGAGGTCACCCTCATGCACGAAATCAGCAGAAGCAAAGTACTTAACGAATTTTGTACCACCACTCACGTTCACGTTCGCATTATAGGACATAGCAGACTTTTTGAAAAGTGCATCCTGCCAATCCACATTGGCATAACGTTCACGCTGCTCCTGCGTAGTCTGGTTTCGATAGTTGTCTATAAAAGACTGAGGACGAAGATATGAAACACCTTCAGGATAAATGCCCAGTTCACGTTCTACCACTTGGTTGCGAAGCATCAACGCATCATAAGAGTCGTACTTATTAGGCAACTTAGAAGGAGCTTTCAACGTAGCATTGAAACCAATGTCAATCTTAGCCTTGCCTTCCTGACCACGCTTGGTGGTAACCAAGATGACACCATTGGCTCCCTTCACACCATAGACTGCAGTAGCAGAAGCATCCTTCAGTACAGAGATGCTCTCCACAGAAGAGATGTCCACGCTGCTCAGAGGACGTTCAATACCATCAACGAGAACGAGAGGGTCGGAATTGTTCCATGAACTAGAACCACGGATGATAATCTGAGGCTCCTCCTCACCAGGCATACCATTGCCTTGGATTGTAACAACTCCTGGGAGGTTACCTGTCAAGGCTGAACCGACGTCGCTGACACCAGCTGCACGCTCCAAAACCTCACCAGTAGTCTGGGTGATGGAACCTACGACAGAAGCCTTCTTCTGCTGACCATAACCAACGACTACAACTTCGCCG
>ENA-OPWW01000892-OPWW01000892.1-human-gut-metagenome-genome-assembly--contig:-NODE-892-length-12949-cov-14.119358_pt1 | contig 12949 bp, 9 predicted proteins | sample MGYA00241513_ERZ502018 | MGnify/ENA primary metagenome ERZ502018 (study PRJEB25962, sample SAMEA2042987) | human gut metagenome | biome: human gut; feature: human-associated habitat; material: faeces...
CAATACCCCATTAGAAAAATATAGAGACTTACTTCCTGACCGATGGAAAAAGCAGTAACAGCATTTGTTTAATCAGCTGTTACTGCTTTTTTTGAATTATGCAAGGTATAAACGCGGAGACGCTTACGTGAGAATTTAATGCTGTTTTCGCCTAATAACCAGATACTCAGTACCTTTCATCGTTCTTTTCCTCTTTAGTCCATCGATGTTCTTCAGGCATCGACCGAACGAAAGAAGGCTTTTTGCTTCCAATGATGCCCCATATTTCGCCTTTAACTCGCTAAAAATGGCGGCGGCAGTCATGAAAGTACCCTCATTTTCGTCTTCTGTTGGCGTAAAACTCTCGCTGAAGCATTGCATGATTGGATCTACTTGCTGGTATCGCCTGTTGTTCTCCATGATGAGAGCCGTCTGTTCTGCATCAAAATAGGTCTTTTCTCCATTCCAGATTGCCTTTTCTGCTTGGGCAAAGAGTTGCTGATAGTTGGGGCGCACGCTTACATCAATAGGACCCGTCAGTTCGATGCCGATGAATCGGCGGTTGCCGGAAGGGTCGGTCAGAATGTCGTCCATATTGCTTGTGGCGATGAAGGAGGCGGTGCGGGGAAACTCCTGTACATGGCTTCCATAGGGTGGTTTGTATTTCACGTTTGGCAACTGGATGAGATTTTTTAGGAATCCCTGTTGTACCTTGGCTGAAATCTGGTTGAATTCATCCAGATTGATGAGTAGGCACTGGCTCATAGCCTGCAATACCTGTCTCTTCTCCGAGAGAATCAGATTATCGGTGTAGCCCCATTGCAGCTGGGGTGGAATCAGACGGCGGCAAAAAGTACTCTTGTTGTAGCCCTGTTTTGAAATGAGCAGGGGAGCCACGCTGTTGCCATACTGTCTGCCGGTGCGGTTGTGCCATTGCTCCACCATGGCTAGAAACCAGGTGTAGAACCAGTCTTCCCAGTGCGGGTTGTTGGTAGGCACGGTACGTGCCAAGGCACGTATATAGTCCTTGCCGTCCCAGTTGTCATAACAGGTGAACAGGAATTCCTCTACGGGATTATAGTTCTTGATGAAATTGGATTCCAGGAAATTTCTAACGTCCTTGATGCTGACGTTGATACCTGCCAGTTGCACTTCTAGTGTCAGACTCTTCTGTACTCTCGGTTCCACGGCTTGAAATCCAATCCATTCCTTGTCCTTCGGTACATATTCGGTATATTTCATCACCATATTGTATCTCAGGTCATACTTCTCGTTCAGATATTTCATCATCTTCTCGATGTTCTCTTTCGAGCCTTTCATGCCTTTTTCTTTCTTGTCAGTCGGGTCGCTTTTAGCCTCAGGTATGGATGGGGTTGGTTCCTGAAGCATCAGTTTCTCATCTACTTTCAAGGCGACAGCCTGAGGATTATAATAGGGTTGGGTATCGAGCGTAAGGAGGAAATAGCTTCTTATCGAAGGCTTTTGGCTGGCTATCTCGGCATGGATGACAGACTGGTAGATGGGCAGGATGTGTCGGTAGGCACTTTGGTAGAGTCGGTCGGCATGTTCTTCATCTGTATCTGTAGGCAGTTCACCCTTTTCATCGGAGAATTTCACCAGTATTTCCACGCTTCTGCCATCGGCTCCGGTCACGGCGATGAGGGTGGAGGGGAGAAAGGCAGCTTGTTTCTTCACGAGCTGGACGTCTTCTGGTTTCAGTATGTTTCTGAACGATAGTAGCAAGAGGCCGTTGAATGCCTTCATCCTGAGATTCCCGTTCTCATCTTTCTGAAACTCGGCGGCAGGGTATACCCGGTGCCAGGTGGGCATGTCTTTATACCCATCGTAACCGAAATTCATGGAAGGAACCATATCTCTGAATTTCTGGATGGTAAACTTGGAATCATCTTTGAGCATACGCTCCAAAAGGTGTCCGATACTTCTGTTGGTAACGCAAAGCTGGTGTTGCCGGTTGGTTCTGATGACTGTTATTCTCATCTGTCCTGTTATTAAAGTTATTTCTTTTTCGAGTGAGGCTTACGTAATGTTTGAGTAGGGCTTACTTGGAGTTCAAAAGAGGCTCACTTGGATTTCGGAAAGCATTACTTGCTAAGCCAGGATGTATCTGAAACTGCGTCGCGACGTATCTGATGCTGCGTCGTGACGCAGTTGTTGTTACGTCGCGATGTATCAGATGCTACGTCGGGACGTAATTTCTTCCGCATCGATGGCGAAGTTACGAAAAAAGATTGAAATCCCCAAGCATTGAACCGAAAAAATGCTTTTTTGCTCAATACTTTCTGTGTTTTTCTCAAAAAATGCCTCAAAAACGCCCGAATATGGCAGATTTCATGGCAATATATGGCAGATAACCCCTAAAAATAAAGAATTGCCATACACCTAACAGCTTTGTAATCAGAGAGATTACTGGCTGATATGGCAATATGGCAATTCTTGAAAGAAAAATATTTAAAATGAAGCAGATTGTGGAACCCTAATTTTTTCTAACATCCCATCTGTAGCAGACAGCAAATATATTGTTTCGTTAGATTTATCTATCCTCATTTGAGAGGCAATAAAGTTTAACTTGTAATTTTTCAATGCTTTTCCTGCTAAATCGTATACTTCGACAGAAGAATATCCTTTCTCTTTAGCTAGGTCTACATGACGTTGTGAAAGAAGGTATATTTGTTACCTATTGACTTAATATTCATCTCTTTTATTGTTTGTTTTTCTTACCAATCTTATTTGAAATTCAACAATTTATGTTGTTTTTGTTCTGCTTCAAGCTCCAATAAAATTCTCTTTGTGGCCAATCCTCCGGCAAAGCCCGTCAGGGAATGGTTGCTGCCGATAACCCGGTGGCAGGGTATGAAAATGCTGATATATAATTGTACAGAGTCTCCGAACGCTTTTCGCAGAAGTAAATCATCATAGGGTACTTCTTTGTCGAGTCCAGAATGTTCCATGGTTAAGAGACTATTACAAACTGTGATAGACTTATTAGATAGTTATACTCTCCTTTAAAGTATCTGGCTTAATCTTTCTAATTCATAAATGATAATTTAGAGGCGATGGCAAAGCAGCTCTACGACTATTGGTTTGTACAGTTTGACTTCCCGAATGAGGAGGGCAAGCCGTATAAGTCGAGTGGCGGGGCTATGGTATGGAATGAGAAGCTGAAACGTGAAATACCAAAAGGGTGGTTTTGTGGAACTTTGTTAGATATTGCAGAATACACAAATGGTTTGGCATGTCAGAAATATCGTCCAACAGATGATAACAAATTGCCTGTTATCAAGATTAAAGAAATGCACGATGGCTTATCAGTTGATACGGAATGGGTAAAGGCTGACATTCCTGACGATGTAAAAGTGTTTGATGGTGATGTATTGTTCTCATGGTCAGCTTCTTTGGAAGTAATGCTCTGGGCTTATGGAAATGGTGGCTTGAACCAACATATATTCAAGGTAACATCAAAGAATGGCTATCCGCGTTCATTCTATTTTTACCAACTTGTACACTATATAGGTGTATTCAAGCAAATGGCAGAAGCTAGAAAAACAACGATGGGACATATAACACAAGACCATTTAAGACAAAGCACTATCGTACTGCCACCAGATGTAGATATTGCCAACAAATTAGAAGAAAAACTTTGCCCAATCTTTGATGCAATAGTCAAAAACAGCCAAGAGATTATGACTCTCACTAAGCAGAGAGACGAACTCTTGCCTCTTTTAATGAATGGTCAAGCCACGGTAAATTATCATTTATCAGTTTTGTTTATTACTAAAATTATGTTATATTATAAGGAGACAAACATTAATTTTAGATATGAAAGAAATAATAATACAAAACGTTTTAGATGGAATGAGAGCGGTTCTGTCAGTTGAACAGCTGGATTTGTTAAGCGAAGTGACCCTAAAAGCATTGGCTGAATACGAAATTGTGGTTAAAGCTACAGACGAAGAACAGCGTGATAAAGAAAATTCAGATCTCCTTGGAACTTTTATCTCTTCGAAAAAAGTTGAAGGATGTTCTGAAAAAACGCTCCACTATTATAAGTCTTCTATAGAGAAGATGATTGCTGCTGTCAAGAAGAATGTCTGCAATGTTACTACTAATGATATTCGCTGCTATTTGGCTGATATGCAGGAACAACGAAAGTTGAGCAAGGTGACCATAGATAATTTGAGACGCATCTTTTCAAGCTTCTTTTCTTGGATGGAAGATGAGGACTATATCACTAAAAGTCCGGTGCGCAGAATACATAAAGTACGTACTGATGCTTTGGTGAAAGAGGTGCTGACGGATGAGAATATAGAAGTGTTGCGTGACAGTTGTCAAGAACTTCGTGATGTGGCGATGATAGATTTGCTACTCAGTACTGGTATGCGTGTGGGTGAGTTGGTAAAAATCAACCGTGAAGACATAGACTTTCAAGAACGTCAGTGTGTTGTGTTTGGAAAGGGTAATAAAGAGCGAGAGGTGTACTTCAATGCTCGTACGAAAATACACCTCAAAAAGTATCTGGATCAACGCTCAGATTCTAATCCTGCATTGTTCGTCTGTCTCAAGAAACCTCATACCCGATTAACAATTAGTGGCGTTGAGGTTCGCTTGCGCCAGTTGGGCAAGAAAGTAAATCTGCATAAGGTTCACCCTCACAAATTCCGTAGAACATTGGCAACAATGGCTATTGACAAGGGAATGCCGATAGAACAAGTGCAAAAGATGTTGGGACATGTGAAAATTGACACTACGCTGCATTATGCTATGGTAAATCAGACAAATGTCAAGATAGCACACCGAAAATTTCTTAATTAAGGTTTACAAATTAGTTATTCTGCTTGATTTTGAGTACCTTTGCATCACAAAATGTAAGCAAGCAGAGCATGAAACTAAATGATATAGCAGAATTTGTAACAGACAAAATTAGCAGTAGTAGCATTTCTTTAGACAGATATGTCACTACAGATTCTTTATTACAAAATAGAAGAGGTAGAGAAACAGCACAAAATCTACCTCCAATGCCGTGTGCCCTTACTCATTATAGGCAAGGTGATGTATTGGTAGCAAACATTCGACCTTATCTTAAAAAGGTCTGGTATGCTGATTCAGAAGGTGGTTGTTCTTCGGATGTTCTGGTTTTCAGAGCAAAGAATGGGCATTGTTCGTCATTTCTTTATACAGTTCTAATGCAAGATGCTTTCTTTAATTACGCAATGTCTGGAGCAAAAGGAAGCAAAATGCCACGTGGTGACAAAGACCAAATCATGCGATATGAATTGCCGACATTAACTCCTATGGAGGAAGAAAATATCGGCAATATGATGGTTGATATTATGTCTAAAATCAATGTCAATCGTCAGATAAATGATAATTTAGAGACGATGGCAAAGCAGCTCTACGACTATTGGTTTGTACAATTTGACTTCCCGAATGAGGAGGGCAAACCATACAAATCAAGTGGCGGAGCTATGGTCTATAATGAACGCCTCAAAAGAGAAGTTCCTATTGGTTGGGAAGTTGAAAATCTAATCGATTTTGCAGAAATAAAGAATGGCGCGACACCTTCAACAGCCGATGAAGCAAATTATGGTGGTGATATAGTTTGGATAACTCCAAAGGATTTGTCTGACCAACAATCAAAGTTTGTGTATCAAGGTGAACGCAATATAACAAAGCAAGGTTTCAATTCTTGTAGTACAAGTATGCTTCCAACAAATTCTATACTTATGTCAAGTCGTGCTCCAATCGGTCTGGTTTCTATTGCAAAGCATGAGGCCTGTACAAATCAAGGTTTCAAGAGCTTTATTCCTAAGAGTATAAGTGATTCTATCTATTTATACTACTACATAAAACACCATATCAAGCAAATAGAACAATTAGGAACAGGTACGACTTTCAAAGAAGTTTCAAGGGATGACCTTTGCAAGTTTCCAATTCTTACTATTGGTGCAAAAGACATCTATGTACAATGGATAGAATTACAAAATGGAATAGCAGACAAACAGCTTGCTCTTACAAAAGAAATTGTTGCTCTAACTAAGCAGCGTGACGAGTTATTACCTCTATTAATGAACGGTCAAGCCACGGTAAATTATCATTTATCTGCTTGTTAAGCTCAATTTTGCGGTCGATATCAGCAAGCACCTTTCCAATGGTATGTTGTTCTGTCAAAGACGGAAGTAACACAGGTATAGTGTTGATAGTACTATTGGAAAGTGTGTATCGCTGACCACTTCCAGAAGCATTGTTTTCAAAATACTTCTGGATATATTTGGTATGCATGAAGGCATTTAAATATTTGCCATCCACGATAGTCGGGTCTGGCGTAATCAAGGCACAGTGATAGCCGAGGACGACATTGTCGAAATCATCAGCAAAATAAGTTGCTATTCCTATATCATCCCTTGTTTCACTATCTTTGGTGATTGCTACCTGTCCTTTAGCGATAGAGCATTTGTCTATTTCTGCTTGTTTTGCAGATGCAAGCATAAAATGCTCGGCTTTATCCTTTGTAATAGCCCAGTTGTGATAAACGTCCACGAAATTGCACAGTCGAACAGGTATTTCCCCCTCAATGGTTTTCTTGTCGACACCGCTAATTTCAATTTTAGCGATGTCTGCAAGTTTATATTTCTTCAGTTCCATTTTTTTATTCTTTTTGTTGTTGCCTCTACTCATCTCCCAACAATCCTCTTATTTCCTGGTCGAAGTCAGAGTCAATACGTTGGGTCTTATTGAAAATTTCGTATTCTTGTTCCGCTTTCTTCTTGGCTTGTTCCGCAGAAATTTTACCTTTGTCTGGCAAAATTTGGTAGCGTCGGAAAGTGAGGAATTCATTTACGCTTGCCGAGAACTGCTGCATATTAAACGTGTTTTCACGCTCAATAAGATCCTCGATATAGTCGAAGAAACCTGTGACGGCACGTTCTAATTGGCGGATTTCTTTCTCTTGTAGATAGTTCTTGGCGATGCTTACATCCGATTTTAGAACACGACCATCTGGTGCATTTTTCCAAGTGGTAAGTCCCATGTGGTCCTTAGTATGGTCAGCCTTGGAGTATATAATCTCTGCTGCTGTATGTCCAGTGATAGCATAATGGAAGCGGTTTTGAACCATTGCATAAAATTCGCGTGTGGTTGGCGAGTTCTTGTCATAGTCGGTACTACATTCTGCATAAATATCTGTTATTTGCTGCCAGATACGGCGTTCGCTTGCTCGAATAGAGCGTACACGTTCGAGCAACTCACGGAAATAGTCCTTTCCGAACACTGCCGTGCCTTGCTTCAATCGCTCATCGTCCATAGCAAATCCCTTGGTGATATATTCGTTGAGAATCTTTGTTGCCCATTGGCGGAAGCGAGTAGCCTTTAATGAAGAAACACGATAGCCAACCGCAATGATGGCATCGAGGTGATAGAAGTCCACACTATGTGTCTGCGACTTATTGGCCATGGCTCCATGCTGAGTGGTTATTTCCATTTTGGAAACAACCACTTCTTTATCCAATTCCCCTTCCTCAAAAATATTCTTCAAGTGCTTACTGATAGCTGGTACACCAACACCAAATAGCTGTGCCATAGCTTTTTGTGTACACCAAATCGTCTCGTTCTTGATAACCACCTGCACCTTGCCTTCAGAGTTAGGCATACTATACAGTAAAAATTGTATTTCGTTACTCATCTTGTTATTCCCTTTTTGCGTTATCATTAAAGTTGATGCTGTTAAGCTGTCGCATAATCTCATTCTCTAAGCGATGGCTTTCCTCGAATTGCTCTGCCAATGTATTCTTGTAATCAGTCATTCGCTTATTGAACTCCTCTTCCGTGATATCAACATAGTCTATCTTGATGTCAAAATATTGACCGGCTGAAAGACTGTAGCCCTTTTCTTTGATTTCTTCGTATGTGACGGTTACGGAGAAATCATCAATAGCTTCCTTGTTTTGGAATGTATTGACGATTTTGTCTATCTCGTTATCACGTAAGCGAACTTTCTTCAAACCATTGCTGTCTTTGTATTCCTCGCCCAATTTGCTTGCATCAATCAGTACAACTTTGTCACTATTCTTTGAGTCGTCAAAGAATAGCACGGACACATTGGTACCTGTATTGGCAAATACGTTGCTTGGCATAGAGACACAACCATATACAATATTGTTGTCAACAATGTGTTTCAAAATCTTATTCTCAATGCCACTTTTGGCAGTGATGAATCCTGTAGGTATAACAATAGCTCCTTTACCAGAATCTTTCTTCAGTGAGTTGATGACATGCTGGATGAAGCATGTGTATATCGCCATACTGTCTTTCTTCTTGGCTGGAACCTTTGGTACGCCAGCCCAAAAGCGAGCAGGGAAGGCGGCTATCTTTTCTCGGGTATCGCTAAAATCCATCTTGAAAGGTGGGTTACTTACCACGAAGTCGAATTGGCGAAGACTTTGCCCATCGTCGCTTTTGTGATAAGGAGCAACCAAAGTGTCGCCTTGGATGGCGTGGTCAAGTGAAGATACCAAACCGTTGAGCAACAAGTTGAGTTTTAGCATCTTGTTGCTTCGTTGAGAAATATCCTGAGCAAAAATGGTGCATTTGTCTTCACCTATTTGGTGGGACAATGCCATCAGAAGCGTGCCCGTACCTGCTGATGGATCATAGCATTCTACATTATGTAGGTCGGCATGGTCGCCAACTAAAAGGCGTGCCATAATCGTGGCTATGGCATGAGGTGTGTAATACTCTGCATACTTACCGCCACCAGCTGTGTTGTAATCCTTGATGAGATACTCAAAGATATTGGCGAAGAAGTCGTAATGTTCAGAAAAAGCTTCTTCGAATGAAAAGTTTGCCAACTTATCGACCATAGCACGAGCGAAAGGTGCACGTTGTGCCACATCGGTTACGTATTGTGTCAATGGCTCAAAGAGTGGTATCTTGGTGTTCTGAGTGGTCTGTGTAGAGTAAATTGCCAAGTTTTGTTCGGCAATATCACTCATGGTATTGTCAAAGATGAAGTCGAAATCTCCCTTTGCCTGTTGGTTCCAAAGATTGGCTATTAGATGCTCTGGTTTAAGACGTGGAAGGTCTGGTGAGAGTGAAGCCCATAGCATCTTGCGTTCCATGTCACTCAACTCGCTGTATGCTACCTCCCATTTCTCTGCCGTACGAATCTTTTCAGCATATTTGTTATTGGAGTTTTTGATGGCGTAGCCAAACTTATCGTTCAAGAACTTATACAAGAAAACCTCTGTGATAATCTTGTACTCATTGCCATCATTGCCCATTCCGTATGTCTTGCAAGTAGCCTTTAGGGCATCAATGAGGGCTACTGTCTTTTCTCTTATTGTCATATAGTCTTAATTTCTTGGATATGTTGCGTTATATTGATTGATATATTGACGAGCTATGCGAGACTGAATGAAGGTGTAGTCATCGAAGTTTCCCTCCATCGTAGGATAGTGATCCAGAGTTTGGGCTATCTCTGACAATACTGTCATCTCGAAGTAATCGTCTTTCTTCAGAATGTCGTTTCTGTCGTACACTTTTTGGTCTATTTCAGTCTTGATATCAGTGAGAATAGTCACGATGTCATTGTCATAATAGCTGAAGATAAACGGCTTATGTTCAGACAACCTGCGCTTGTTCTCCTCACGAATTCGTTTGTGGACATTGGCAAACTTAGTGTCGCCATTGTATTTTTTCTGCAATCGATTGTTGCTTTCCTGTAATTTAATTAGTCGCTCTATGATTTCATCGAGTTCCTTGCTCTCTTGGTTGAATTTTGCGATACTATCCACCACAAATCCGTGTTCCTTGAATCGCTGCATGAAGGCATCACGTAAGGTAATGTATTCAGGGTCGTCAGGGTCGGTGTTTTCTGTGAATTTCCGTATCGCTGTTGCCCATTTGTCTTGCAACTCTCGTCCGCCTGCTATCATTTTCATCTCTTCCTCACCTATTTTGGAGAAATTAAATCGAATGTCTAGCATAGCTTCATTGATCAGTTGCTTAGTTTCATCTGATACAGAGAATGCTTCCTTTTGGTTGATGATGTCTATGTGGTGTTGCACTTCTTTCAGCATGTCTGGCAACTTGGTTATCTCCAGTTTGCTAAATGCTTCTTTCAACTTATCATCACCAAAGGTGCGAACGATATTGGCGCAATCCTTGGCAGAAATCAGCGTCTTCTTGAGTTCGAGCAATACTTGCTTGTCTTCTATAGAAGAAATCTCCGAGGAGAATTCCTCCACATTGTTGGTTGTATAATCAAATAATGTTTGACGTACATCCTGCATTTGATGGATCAATTCCTCTGGACTTTCCAAGACAGCCGAGAATGTATCTGTAGTGTGGTCTCCATCAACTTCGTCTGGATTATTGAAGCGATTCAACTCTTTAAGATAAGCTTCGTTGGTCTCCTCAAAATTCTGCTTGATATTGGCAAAGTCGATGACATAGCCATATCTATTATCCTTATATGGACGATTAACACGAGTGAGTGCTTGCAGAAGATTATGGTCTTTCAACTTCCTACCAAAATAAAGTCGCTTTAAGCGTGGTGCATCAAATCCTGTCAAGAGCATGTTGAAAACAATGAGCAAATCAATGGTCATGTTCTTCTTGAATTCCTTAATAATCTGCTTGCGAGTCTCCTTATCGTCACTATCATGCAAGATGAGACCTACACGAAGCGGATGCTTTTGGTATCCGATCATAGGGATAGCATTAGCAACCATCCATTCATTGCCATCCAACTTTATCTGTATAGTCTTTGCCTCACCTCCATCATTTAGATTTTGGAAAGCTTCGTATAGTTTTCTGGCTTGTTCGCTGGTTTCGCAGATAACCATTCCGCCCAAAGTTTCATCTCCTTGGATTTTACGAAATTGGGTAAGGTCGGCAGCGATATAGCGAGCCAATTCACCTACGTAACTATCGTGCTCGATGATTTGTGAGCGTTTGATGTCTTTTTTCTGTACAAGTGTTTCCAACTTGTCATATACTTCGGAGAGTCTTTCTTTATACGAAGTCTCAATGTCCTCTCGTATGATCTTTAGTGTATATCCATCTGCAATGGAGCGATCATAATAATAGGTGTGAAAATATCGTTGAAAGACAACACTCGAAGCGCAATCTGCCTTTAGCAAAGGTGTGCCAGTAAGTGCAATTTTAATGGAGTTGGGGTCTGCATCAAACAGATTCGCCAAAAAACATCCACCAGGCTTGTAGCCTCTATGAGCCTCGTCCATGATGAATATTCGCTGTAAGTTGGTAGCGTATGCAGGTAAGTCAACCTTTTCTTTATCTTCTGCAAAACGCTGAATGTTGACCACGGTAATCTCTTGATGTCCACTTGTACCTTGTTGAGCTTGGTTATTGCGGAATTGTGCCATTAACTCAGCCTTGGTATTTGCAGTGGAAACAACCAACCCTCTTGACTCAAACTCTTGCTTAGCTTGTTCCAAAAGGTCTATTCTGTCAACAATGAAATAGAACTTGGCAACCATGTTCTTCTTAGAGTAATAATCAGACAATACGTATGTGAGGTAAAACGACAATGCCGTTTTACCACTACCTTGCGTATGCCAAACTACTCCAGAGGTGGCTCCTTCTGAAATTTGCTGACGAATTGCCAGTGAAGCAAACATTTGCTGATAGCGCATGATGTGCTTTTGGTCAGTGCTTTCAATCTTGCCATCCACTTCTTTTTCCATTTTCACGTAAGCTATACCATATTTAATAAGGAATAGCAAACGTTCTGGGCTACACATAGATGTTAAGATACGATTGGTCGGCGTGTTGATTCCTAAATTTGTTTGGTATTCTGGCGTATGGTGTATGACTTGACAGTTAAAGTCTGCCAGAATATTCTTTTCATCCTCCTTGTTGATTTCTTTATAAGGATATTCTTTGTTATATGGTGCTATAGAGAGATTGTTGGGATTCTCCTCTCGAAAGCAGTTGAATGGTGCGTTTTCTCTTGCAGCAGTGCAATAGAAAGCTCCTTGGATGGGCACTATGCCCCCCATGGTGTCATATTCCATATTGTTGGAGAATATCATCAACTGGGTGATGTTGATAAATCTACGATATTTCTTGTTGGGAAAACGCTCGAAGTTCATTCGCTTACTTTCAGCCACAATACCACCATGATTGTTTGGCTTCTTGACCTCCACGAAGCAAAGAGGCAATCCATTGACAAACAACGTGATGTCAGGGCGGAACTCATCTTGACCATTCTTGCAAGTAAATTCTGCCGTAAAATGAAATTTGTTGTTCTGAGGATTCTCGAAATCAATTAATTTGATGGGAGAAACAGTCGTAAGTCGTCTATAGAAAGATTTTCCTAAGTCGTCATTGTCTAATTCTTGACGAATGGAGCGCATGATATTGTTAAACTCACCTTTTGATGATGGGTTTAAATATTCAAACTGTTTCTTAAATACATCAATCAAGATGTTTGTATCTGGGTCATACACCTTACCAGCCATGTCTTCACTAATCTTCCCGAAATAGGAATAACCTAATCGGGTTAAGTGAACCATGGCAGGCATTTGTACCCTTGTCGCTTCGTTGAATTTTCCCATATTGTTCTAAATTTAGTCGAAATTAATAATCTCACTAACACTCTTCTTTGTATTTTAAAATTCTGAATGCAAAGATACGGATAATTTTCGAAAAATGATATTAGAAGGATGAAAAAATGCCGGGCGCATCTTGAAAAAGATGGCTCGGCATTGTTTTTGAGGGAAGGTCTCCAGCTCTTGGTGGGGATCAAGCGATGGAATCACTTGGAATGGGGGCTGGCTTTCTTCTTAGTTTCTTAGCTTTTTGCTTTCTTATTTTACGCTCCACTCAAACAAACCGCAGGACAGAGTTTCTGGCTGCTTCAGCTCGAGCTTCACAGCCTTGGTCTTCACTGGGTCGAAATTCACGATGCAGGCTACACCTCGCTTGCATG
>ENA-OPWW01000893-OPWW01000893.1-human-gut-metagenome-genome-assembly--contig:-NODE-893-length-12941-cov-2.465544_pt1 | contig 12941 bp, 9 predicted proteins | sample MGYA00241513_ERZ502018 | MGnify/ENA primary metagenome ERZ502018 (study PRJEB25962, sample SAMEA2042987) | human gut metagenome | biome: human gut; feature: human-associated habitat; material: faeces...
TAGGAGTCAGTCAGAAGACCTGCCATTCATTAAAGGCTGCCTTTGCTCGTGGGTTAGGAAGACAGTACGAAGATATTAGTTGAACATTTAAACAAGAAATGGAATGCCTTTGTTAAAGGTATGTCCGCATTGTGGTGTGACTATATATATCCTTTATATATTAAAGAAAAAGTAAAATGATTAAGAAAGTATTGATTGCCAACAGAGGTGAGATTGCCTTGCGCGTCATGCGTTCGTGCCGGGAGATGGGACTGCTTACGGTTGCGGTCTTCTCCGAGGCCGACCGCACCTCTCATCATGTGGCATATGCCGATGAGGCTTATCCGATAGGACCGGCCGTGGCAAAAGAGAGTTATCTGAATATTGAAAAAGTGATTGCCACGGCAAAGCGATGCGGTGCCGATGCCATCCATCCGGGTTACGGCTTTTTGTCGGAGAACTCGGAGTTTGCACGCCGTTGCAAGGAGGAAGGGATTATCTTTATCGGTCCCGCCGCCGAGACGATGGAGGCGATGGGCGACAAGATAGCTGCCCGCAAGCGAATGATTGCGGCAGGCGTACCCGTGGTTCCCGGAACGGAACAACCTTTGCAGAGTGCCGAAGAAGCCGTGCGCATCTGCAACGAGATAGGTTATCCCGTGATGCTGAAGGCGTCTATGGGTGGCGGTGGTAAAGGTATGCGCCTTATCCATAACGAGAGCGAAGTGGTGGAAGCCTACAACACGGCACGCTCCGAGTCCATGTCCTCCTTTGGAGACGACACGGTCTATCTGGAAAAGTTCGTGGAAGAACCCCACCACATCGAGTTCCAGATATTGGGCGACAACCACGGCAACGTCATCCACCTCTTCGACCGCGAATGCTCCGTGCAGCGTCGCAATCAGAAGGTGGTAGAAGAAAGCCCGTCACCCTTCCTTACGCCGGAATTGCGCCGGGAGATGGGAGAGAAGGCGGTTGCCGCAGCCAAGGCAGTGAACTACTCCGGTGCAGGTACCATCGAGTTTCTGGTAGACAAGAACCGTCGGTTCTACTTCCTCGAAATGAATACGCGCTTGCAAGTAGAGCACCCCATCACGGAAGAAGTGGTAGGCGTGGACCTGGTGAAAGAGCAAATCCGCATTGCTAACGACGAGGTGCTGCACCTCAAGCAGGAGGAACTGTTCCAGCGCGGCCATGCTATAGAGTGCCGCATCTGTGCCGAAGATACGGAAAACAACTTCATGCCGTCTCCCGGTGTCATCAAGCAACTGACGGAACCGAACGGAATCGGTGTCCGCATTGACAGCTACGTGTATGACGGCTATGAGATTCCCATCTACTACGACCCCATGATAGGTAAGCTCATCGTATGGGCAACCACCCGCCAGTATGCCATCGAGCGTATGCGCCGTGTGCTTTACGAGTACAAGATTACGGGCGTAAAGACCAACCTTGCCTATCTGAAGCGCATCATGCACGTACCCGACTTTGTGAAGGGAGAGTACAACACCCTCTTTATCGAGAAGAACGCCCGCATGCTGGTACGCACCAACACTGCCAACGAAGAGTTGGAGAACATCGCCATGATAGCTGCCTATATGGACTATCTGGTTAATCTGGAGGAGAATGTTTCGGCACAGCTACCCGATGCCCGCCCCATCAGCCGTTGGAGGGAATTCGGATTGCAGAAGGGAGTGCTCAGGATTTAAGGAATGGATAATTGATAATGGAGAATTAATAATGGAAATACATATAGGAGACCGTATCGCAGACATTACCCTGGTGGGTAAGGAAGGGAATAAGGTACAACTTACCATTGACGGAAAGCCCTACGAAGTGGACATTGTGATGGCAGAGAACGGAAGTTGCTCCATCCTGCACAACGGAAACTCGTTCAACGCAGGCCTTGTGCGCGGCGAGGGCGGCAAGAGTTATGACATCAGCATGCTCCAGCGTTCCTTTCATGTGGACATCGTGGACACGCAAGCCAAGTATCTGCACATGAAGAAAGGAGCCGACGAGAAGCAGGGCGACAAGATTCTGGCGCCGATGCCGGGCAAGGTAGTAAGCATTCCCGTCAAGGTGGGCGACCGACTGGCTGCCGGAGACATTGCTGTGGTGCTGGAAGCCATGAAGATGCAGAGTAACTATAAGGTGAATGCCGACTGCATCGTCCGCAACATTCTCGTGAGCGAGGGCGAACCGGTAAATGCCAACCAAGTATTGATTGAATTGGAGTTGATAAAGGAGGAATAATCCCGAGTCGCATTCAGTCCGTATATTATAAATCACTAAATTGTAAATGCAAATATGAACAGAGAAGAAATATACCGCCAGTTTGAGGAACTGGATAAACGTGCCTCGCTGGGTGGGGGCGTAGACAAGATAGAGAAACAACACGCCTCCGGCCGCATGACTGCCCGCGAACGTATTGACATGCTGCTGGACAAAGGCTCGTTCAATGAGCTGGACAAGTTCGTGAACCACCGTTGCACCAACTTCGGCATGGAGAAGAAACAGATTGCCGGAGACGGCATGGTGTCCGGTTACGGAAAGATAGACGGCCGCCTTGTATTTGTCTATGCCTACGACTTCACGGCGCATGGCGGTTCGCTCAGCGAGACGAATGCCGCAAAGATTGTAAAGGTGCAGCAGCTTGCCCTGAAGAACGGTGCTCCCGTCATTGCCCTCAACGATTCGGGCGGCGCACGCATCCAGGAAGGTGTGAACAGCTTGGCAGGCTATGCCTCCATCTTCTATCAGAACACCATTGCGTCGGGTGTCATTCCGCAGATATCCGCCATTCTGGGGCCGTGTGCCGGTGGGGCATGCTACTCTCCGGCGCTTACCGACTTTATCTTCATGGTAAAGGAGCAGAGCCACATGTTTATCACCGGTCCGGACGTGGTAAAGACCGTGACCCACGAGGAGGTGGACAAGGAGGAACTGGGCGGTGCCTATACGCATAGCAGCAAGAGCGGCGTTACCCACTTCATGTGCAATACGGAGGAGGAGACACTGATGAGCATCCGCGAGCTGCTGAGCTTCCTGCCGTCCAACAATATGGAGGATGCTCCCTTCACTCCCTGCTCCGACGATATCCATCGCCGGGTAGAGACGCTTCAGACCGTCATCCCCGAAGACCCGAACATGCCTTATGACATCAAGGATATTATAGAACCGGTGCTGGACAACCAGTACTTCTTCGAAGTGATGCCTCACTTTGCCAAGAACGTCGTTATCGGTTTCGGTCGTCTGAACGGGCGTTCGGTAGGTATCGTGGCAAACCAACCTGCCTATTTGGCGGGTGTGCTCGATATTGATGCCAGCGACAAGGCGGCACGTTTCATTCGTTTCTGCGACTGCTTCAACATCCCGCTGATAACCTTCGAAGATGTTCCCGGCTTCTTGCCCGGAACGATGCAGGAGCACAACGGCATCATCCGCCACGGCGCCAAGATTGTCTATGCCTATGCCGAGGCCACCGTGCCCAAGATAACGCTGATTACCCGCAAGGCATACGGCGGCGCCTACATCGTGATGTCCAGCAAACCGACGGGTGCCGACGTGAACCTGGCTTATCCGCAGGCGGAAATCGCCGTGATGGGTGCCGAGGGTGCAGTGAACATCCTCTACCGCAAGTCCTCTGCCGAAGAGAAGCAGGAGATTATCAAGGAGTATGAAGACAAGTTCTCCAACCCTTACCGCGCCGCCGAGCGTGGCCTCATAGATGAGGTCATCATGCCGCGTGACACCCGCTACAAGCTGGTGCAGGCATTGGAGATGGCGCACAACAAGAATCAGAGCAATCCACCGAAAAAGCACGGCAACATGCCTTTATAATAGTAGTTATTTTTTATGTGTGAAATGCGTATCCCCGGAGAAGTGATTTCTGTGGGGATACACTTTTTAAATAGAGAATTAAGAATTAAACAATAAGGCTGAAAAGTAAAAACTAAAGATAGAAACTATGGAACTATTAAGAAACCTCTTTGAGGGTTATCCCAACCTTTGGGGCGGAGGAGTGGCACACTCTGTCCTAATTCTGTCCCTGGTCATCACCTTCGGTATCATGCTGGGCAAGTTGAAGGTGGCAGGCATCTCGCTGGGTGTCACCTGGATTTTGTTTGTGGGCATTGTCTTCGGACATTTCGACATGAACCTCGACGAACATCTGCTGCACTTCCTGAAGGAGTTCGGCTTGATACTGTTTGTCTATTCCATCGGTCTGCAAGTGGGACCGGGATTCTTCTCCGCTTTCAAGAAGGGCGGACTTACGCTGAACATGGTAGCAATGCTTTCCGTCTTCCTCAGCGTGGTTATCACCATTGTGTTGCACTTTGCCACCGGAATCCCCATTACTACGATGGTGGGTATCTTGTCCGGAGCCGTGACCAATACCCCCGGTCTGGGTGCTGCCCAGCAGGCAAACAGTGACCTCAACGGGGTGGATGCTCCGGAAATCGCACTCGGATATGCCGTTGCCTATCCGCTGGGTGTGGTGGGCTGCATCCTGGCGCTGCTAGCCTTGAAGATTTTCATGCGGATTAATACCCAAAAAGAAGAGGAGGATGCCGAGCACGGGCTGGGTCATCTGCAGGAGCTGACCGTGCGTCCCATATCGGTAGAGATACGCAATGAGGCAATAGACGGCAAGCGGATCAGAGATGTGAAACCATTGTTGAACCGTGCGTTTGTCATCTCCCGCATCCGGCACACCGGCAGTCAGGAAACAGAACTGGCGAATGCCGATACGGTGCTGCACATGCAGGATGAAATTCTGTTCATTGCCAACCCGAAAGATGTGGAGGCCATTGTTGCCTTCTTCGGAAGAAAAATTTCGGTGGAGTGGGAACGGGAGGACAAGAACTTGATTTCACGCCGCATCCTCATCACCAAGCCGGAACTGAACGGCAAGTCTCTGTCTCAGCTCAAGATACGTAACAACTTCGGTGCCTGCATCACCCGTATCAACCGTTCGGGCGTGGATCTGGTGGCAACTCCCCACTTGCAGTTGCAGATGGGAGACCGTGTGACGATTGTAGGCAGTGAGCTTGCCGTGAGTCATGCGGAGAAGGTGCTGGGTAACTCGCTGAAGCGTCTCAACCATCCCAACTTGATTCCTATCTTCCTGGGTATTGCCCTGGGATGTATCTTGGGCAGTCTGCCGTTCATGTTCCCCGGCATTCCCCAACCCGTGAAACTGGGACTGGCCGGTGGACCGTTGGTGGTTTCCATCCTCATCAGCCGTTTCGGGCCTCAATATAAGCTGATAACCTACGATGAGTGCCAATCTGATGATACGCGAAATCGGTATCGCCTTGTTCCTGGCCTGCGTGGGGTTGGGTGCAGGAAAGGGATTCATCGATACCATTATCTACGAAGGCGGCTATGTGTGGATTGGCTATGGGGCCATCATCACGGTCGTTCCGTTGCTGGTGACAGGATTCATGGGGCGCTATTTCTGGAAGCTGAACTACTATACGCTGATAGGTGTGCTGTCCGGAGCTAACACCAATCCACCTGCATTGGCCTATTCCTCGGACTTGACATCCTGCGATGCCCCTGCGGTGGGATATGCCACGGTCTATCCGCTGGCTATGTTCCTGCGGGTGCTGACGGCTCAGTTGCTGATACTGGCGTTGGCGTAGTTTCACCATAGATAATCTATGGTACATAGGTTGATTTGATAACAAGTAATGTAAAGGGAGCTAACAAGTAATGTTAGGCTGCTTTACATTACTTGTTATTTTTGTTTGTAGTATTCCTCCGCTTGTGCCAGTGTCTCCGGTTTGCCGATGTCGAACCAGCGGAATCCTTGCAGCGGATAGCCTTGTATGTGCACCTTTGTGCAGGCGGACAAGTAGAAAGGAATGATGGAGAACTTGCCGTTCCACTGCCCATCGTCCATCAGGCGGAAGAGGGAGGGGGAGATGATGTGGATACCTCCGAAGGCGAGTTCCCGGTACTTCGTTTCCCGGTAGTCGAAGCCTGCCGGTTTCACCTCTCCGGTGGACTTGTTTATCCAGCCGTGCAGGTGGTAGTCGTCGTCAAAAAGGAGATAGCGGGAAGTCTTGCGCTCGCTCACAAGCAGGGTAGACTCCGCATCGCTCTCCAGATGGTGGCGGTAGAGACCTGCAAGGTCAATGTCCGTCAGAATATCCGCGTTGTGCACCAGGAAAGGTTCTTGTCCGTCCAGAAAGGGGCGTGCCTTTTTGATGCCTCCTCCGGTGTCGAGCAGCATGCCGCGTTCGTCGCTGATGTGAATCTCCGTGCCGAAGTTGTCGTGGGCACGGAGGAAGTCGATAATCTGCTCCCCGAAGTGGTGGATATTGACCGTTATCTCGTTGAATCCTGCTTCCTTCAACCGCAGTATCACCCGTTCCAGCATGGGCTTTCCTGCTACGGGAACGAGGGCCTTGGGCATGTGGTCCGTCAAGGGGCGCAACCGGGTGCCCAGGCCGGCGGCGAAAATCATGGCTTTCATATTGGCATATTCTCACATTAGCACATTAAACTTTGGCCTTAAACGTCTGTTCAATATTCTGTTCTCTATGTATCAGGTTCACTTGCACGCCGAACTTCTTGTGCAGATGTTCCGCCAGGTGTTGTGCCGAATATACGGAGCGGTGCTGTCCGCCGGTGCAGCCGAAGCAGACAGACAGATTGGTGAAGCCGCGTTCCATGTAGCGCTTCACGGAAGCGTCGACAAGGGCGTAGGCATGCTCCAGGAATACGGCTATCTCGCCGTCGTCTTCCAGGAAGCGGATAACGGGTTCGTCCAGTCCCGTGAAGGGTTTGTAACGCTCGTACTTGCCGGGGTTGTTCACAGCGCGGCAGTCAAAGACGAAACCTCCTCCGTTGCCCGTGGAATCTTCGGGGATACCTTTTTTGTAGGCAAAGCTGGTGACTTTCACCACGAGGCGACGCTTTTGCAGGTCGTCTGTAAACTGTTTCAGATCGGTGAGTTCGCGCAGAATCCGGCAGAGGTAGGGATATTCTGGATAAGGTTCTTGGAGCAGTTGGCGAAGGTTCTCGATGGCGAAGGGGACACTTTGTATGAAGTGGGGCTTCTTCTCGAAGTAACCGCGGAAACCATAGGCACCCAGCACCTGCATGGTGCGGAACAATACGAAGTGGCGAAGCTGGGCATAGAAATAAGCCTCGTCCACGGGCTGGTACTTGCGCAGGGCGTCGATGTATTCCTTCAGCAACTCTTGGCGCAGGCTGTCGGGATAGTTTGCTTTGGCCTGCCACAAGAAGGAGGCAACGTCGTAGTAGACCGGACCTTTGCGTCCGCCCTGGAAGTCGATGAGCCACGGTTCGCCGTCCTTTATCATAACGTTACGGCTCTGGAAGTCGCGGTACATGAAGGTGGCGGAGCTGCTACGGAGCAACACGTCTGCCATCTTCTGGAAGTCGTCTTCCAGCCGGTCTTCCTGGAAGTCCATTCCCGTAGCCTTGAGGAAGCAGTATTTAAAGTAGTTCAGGTCCCACAGAATGCTGCGGCTATTGAACTCTGCCTGCGGGTAGCAGTAGGAGAAGTCCATGCCGTCGGCTCCGGCAAATTGCACGGCGGGTAGCAGGCGCATGGTCTTACGAAGCAATTGCTTCTCCTCTTCATCGAATACGCTTGTCTTGCGTCCTTTTTCGATGGCGTTGAACAGAAGCGTATCTCCCAAATCTTCCTGCAAATAGTAAATATCGTCTTCGGAACGGATAAACACTTCGGGCACGGGCAATCCTTTTCCGCGGAAATGCTCTGCCATATAGAGAAAGGCACGGTTTTCCTCAACGGATTCGCCGCTTACCCCTATCAATGTAGGCGTACCTTTGAGGCGGAAATAGCGGCGGTTTGAGCCGGAAGAGGGAAGTTCGTCGATGGCTTCGGGTTCGTGCCCGGTATGTGTGATGTAGAGTTTTTTAAGTTCTTCGGTTATCATAGCGTTTTTTATATTTGGCAGCTAAGATAAGACTTTTACCGGATATATTATTACCTTTGTCCGACAAAATCCATAACAACCCTTTTATACTTCATATCTTATACCCTAAATAACATGCGTCACGTTTCTCAGTTTCTCATAGCAGCCCCCACATCGGGTAGCGGAAAGACCACCGTAAGCCGCGGACTAATGGCTTTGCTGACACAAAAAGGATTGGCGGTACAGCCTTTTAAATGCGGTCCGGATTATATCGATACCAAATATCATGCGGCTGTATGCGGACGTGCATCCATTAATCTGGATACGTTTATGGCTTCCGGTGAACATGTGTGCGAACTCTATGCACGTCATGCCGTTTCTGCGGATATTTGCATTGTGGAAGGGATGATGGGAATGTTTGACGGATATGATCGCGACCGGGGCTCTTCGGCGGAGATAGCTCAGTTGTTGCAACTTCCAGTCGTGCTGGTGGTGGATGCCAAGTCTGCCGCTTATTCAATGGCTCCTTTGCTGTCGGGATTCATCCATTTTCGTCCGGATATACGGATTGCGGGGGTGATATTCAATCGTGTAGGGTCGCCCCGCCATTATGAAATGCTCAGGGAAGTGTGTGCCGAGATAGGCATAACCTGTTTGGGGTATCTTCCAAAGGAGAAAGTGCTGGAGCAGGAATCACGTTATTTGGGACTTGATTTCAGTCGATCCAAAGGCACGGATGCCATAGGTATTCTGACAAGGTTATTGGAGCAATGCGTGGATTGGAAACTGCTGCTGGCGAAGACGGCGGTTCCGTTGCGGGAAACGCGGGAAAGGGATAGGGAGTTTGTCGGCGGTAGGAAACCGGGCAACCTGCGTATCTTGGTGGCACGTAACGAGGAGTCTTTCTCTTTCATTTATGAAGAACATTTGGAGATGTTGCGCGAAATGGGTCGTATCTCTTTCTTCGATCCGGAAAAGGATGTCCCCATAGCGCAGGACACCGATTTGTTGTACTTGCCGGGCGGGTATCCAGAAAAACATTCCGTGACGCTTGCCGGAGCCCGTCAGGTGAAAGAATCCGTTCGGGAGTATATAGAGCGCGGCGGAAAGACGCTGGCAGAGTGTGGCGGAATGATTTACCTTTCGTATGCCATAGGTTATGACAAACGGGAGCATGAGAGTGGCGGCAGCGGGTTCGACAGAATGGCGGGTGTGTTTCCTTTTTATATCTCCAATGAGAGTGAATATCGAAAATTGACATTGGGGTATCGTAGCTTCGACTATAAGGGGCAGCGTTTGCGGGGGCACGAGTTTCATTATACGCAGTTCGGCAAGTCGGGGACGGCTCCCGATGACAGTAAGAAAGAGCTGTATATGCCGCCTACCGTCGTGCAGGTGTATAATGCCAAAGGGCAACCGGTGAACACGCCCGTATTCCGCTACAAGAATACGATAGCAAGTTACACGCATCTTTATTGGGGTGAAACGGATATAATGAGGTTATTTGAATAAGCATACGCTGAAAGATGAAAAAAGTATATACCCGTACGGGAGACAAAGGAACCACCGGCATTCATGGCGGAGCGCGTGTTCCCAAAGATGATATTCGCATCGAGGCAAACGGCTGTTTGGACGAACTGAATGCCGTAATAGGAATTGTACGTTCCATGCTTCCTGCCGAAGACAATTGGCAGGAACTGCTGCATACCATTCAAAGAGAACTGATGGTAGTGATGAGCCATGTAGCTACGCCCGATGGCGTGTTGAACCCCAATTTTCTTTCTGCCGCCGAACTGACCGTACGCTGCGAACAGGAAATGGATGCCATGACTGCCGGACTGAAGGAGAACGGCTATTTTCTTCTGCCGGGCGGTACGCCTGTTTCTGCGCACCTGCATTTTGCCCGCACAGTGGCAAGGCGTGCCGAGCGACGCTTATGGACACTGCATCGCCAAGTTCCGCTGAATGAGGATATTTTGCGTTTTGTGAACCGTCTGTCAGATCTCTTCTTTGTCATGGCGCGTACGGAGATGCAGCGGCAGGATTGGCCGGAAGAGAAATGGCAGGAATTTGCTTATAAGAGGAAAAGACTGTAAGTTTTTCTTAATTTCCGGGTGCTGATTTGTTAACAACAGCGTATTCCTATTAAACCATGTTATAAGTAGGACCACAGTCCTCCGATAATTTGGAGATTCCCGAAATGTCCGTATATTTGCAATGTGTTTTTCATAGTATTAGATTTAAGGTTAACAAGAAGATTGGCTGTCTGGGATAGATAGCCTTTTTTTATGCCTCTATGTCACTTGTCTTTATGTTACTTCGTTTATAGACTCTCCTTGTAGTGTACACCGCCCACGCACCGTATATGATTACTTGTATCCACAGCGTCAGCATCTGAGGCCAGATGTCGGCAAGGCTGCCGCCCATTGAATTTAATTTTACGAAAGCGAGTACTGCGGGGGCCACAGGGAAGACGTAATGCGCCGCTTGCCAGTACCAGGGCATCAGTTCCAGCGGGTAAGACACGCCGGAAAGGAAGATGTAACCCACAGAAAAGAAGGCTATCATTAGCAGTGGGGCTTCGGAGTCGGTAAACCAGCGGGACACGGCAAGTGCAAAGAAACTCGTGGCAAGCAGGAAAGGAATCACCATAGTGACAATGTCCCAACCGCTTCCTATATTGGGAATGCTGAAAATATGCGGCAGCAGTCCCAACAGGAACATGGAGAACACAACATATAGCATTACATATACGAAGGTTCTTCCCGATACGATACACAGCATATCTTTCAGGGAACGGGCTCCCGTGCTGTAAACACCTTTCCGCTGCTGTTCCGCTTCTTCACCGGTAAGCATGGCAATCACCATCAGCATTGTCTGGAAGATGATGACAATCATTACGGCGGGAATCAGGTAAGAACCGTATCCTTCGGTGTAATTGTAAAGGGCCGTTCCCGATACGCTGACGGGAGTGGACAACGCAACGGCCAACAGACCTTGCGGCGGCAGGAATACTGTTCCGGCACGCCGGTGGGCATCGTTTACGGCAAGCATCACGCGCGAGCTTGCTTCTTGCAATCCCTTGAAGTTGAGGAATGCGTCCGTGGCGGCATACAGGGTGAATACGGAAGTTTCGCCGCGCGCTACACGCGTCTCGAAGTCGGAAGGGATGTAGAGTATACCGGTAACCTCGCCTTTTTTCATCCACTCGCGGGCTTCGAGGATATCGGGCGTTTGGGCATAGACCGAAGTCTGCGGGGCGGCATCCAGCCATCGTACGTACTCCCGGCTGAGTGTGGAATGGGAGAGGTCTACTACGGCAACCGGTGCTTTGCGTACCAGGTTGGGAGCATACATATAGTTGTAGAGTAAGCCATAAAGGAAGATTCCCCCTGCCAGCACCAGCAGGATGGCGGGATTGGTGGCAATGGCTTTCCATTCGTGGCGGATGACATTGCTCAGGGATGCTTCTGTGCCGGGCGATGTACCGGATGATGTACCGGACTGTATATCGGTTGCTACAATGCCGGACAATGCTTTGTCTCCGATATGGAGAGTTTCTTCGCTTTCCTTCATCCTCAGTATCCACCACTTCAATAAAGGCAGAATCAGTATGGCCAGCAGCAGGAATACCAGTAGTACAGTCACCGATTGCCAGAAATAAGCAAACCCCGCATCGAAATAAATCATAGCCTGTGCCGCTTCGGTGAAGTGCCGTACCGGAAACAGGTAGGACGCCGCATGCACCGGTGCATACATCGCCGTTACCGGAAATGTCACTCCCGACAGTGTAGCCCCTAAAGAGCCTACCATTGACACCACACTGATGATATAGGCTATCTTGGGAAAGATAGAGAATATCAGTACCGCCAATGCCTGCGTAGCCATGATAAACAGTACCGTTACGATGTTCATCAGCCACAAGCTGCCTTGAAACGGTATGTTCATCAGTCCGAACAACACGTAGTTTGCCAGTATGCCTATAACGGAGAACATAACGGTGTAGGGCAGCAGCTTTCCTGCGACGGCAGTCAGCATATCAGCATTCCGCAGATTGGCCGGGTCTTTTCCTGCAGGTGTGGCAGCTCCCATCCATTCTTGCGTTGTCCCGAACTTGAATTCGCTGCCTATGGCATACACCGTTACAAGAAGAATCAGTATCTGGAACAGAACGAAGAAAAACGGCTGGCTCAGATAGATAGAGTAATCCATATCCGGATTATAAAGCGGATGCGTATTGGCTTCCACTGGAAGAAGGAACGTCTGTATCTGTTCCTGCCCCACACCCAATGCTTCAGCCTGTACAACGATGGGCGACAGTGCTACGGGGGCGAGTGTGGTTTCAAATGCTGCCATCAGTTCGCTTCCTACCGAAAGAAGGGCGTAATGGTAATAGTAAGTCAGCGTTGCACCCGTCCCGCTGACTGTTTTCTGCTCAAACTGCGGCGGGATGGACAAGTAGCCGTATATCTCCTTCCGTTGCAATGCCTGTCGTGCAGAGGCTTCGTCCGTAAAGTGCTCCGTAACCCGGAAAGTAGGTGTGGCGGCAATGCGCCGTGCTATGGTACGTGAGGCTGCCGTATTATCTTGGTCTACAATGCCGATAGGAATATTCTCCATCTGTCCGTTTCCGAAAATGGTAGCCATAAAGAACAGGCAGAACAAGGGCAGGAGGATGCACACGCCGAAATAGAGACGGCGTGAGGTGATACGGTGACATTCGCGGAAGAGGACATTATATAATAAATTCATAATAAGAAATTTGTATGGTGAGATGATTGGCGCTTCAACTCTGAACGGTATCGACTTGGGTGATGACAGACTTTTTTCAAATAGGGTGATGACGGATTTTTTAGACATAAGAACAAATAAGATAACATTAGCATATGTTATAATCATGAATATGTTCTTTTGTTCTTATGTCTAAAAAAAGATTGTCCGGTTTCCCTTCTTTCCTTTTTATACTTTATTTACGATTGCCGACATTCCCGGTCTAAGCCCTTCCACCGCTTGTACAGGTCGTGCATGTATCTCGAACGT
>ENA-OPWW01000894-OPWW01000894.1-human-gut-metagenome-genome-assembly--contig:-NODE-894-length-12932-cov-1.832880_pt1 | contig 12932 bp, 6 predicted proteins | sample MGYA00241513_ERZ502018 | MGnify/ENA primary metagenome ERZ502018 (study PRJEB25962, sample SAMEA2042987) | human gut metagenome | biome: human gut; feature: human-associated habitat; material: faeces...
AAGAATCCGCCACACAGATAGTAATATTGGGTACGATAGGAATAGGCTACTCCCATACGTCGGCTATTTGTCAATGCCAGCACAGCTCCCGGAGATTGGTTGAAGCGAAGATCAAATGTACTACAAATCATATCGAGACTGAATGGCTCATAGAATTGTCCTATCTGAATGGAACTATTCTTATAGGAATAGGTGGCAAAAGCATCTTTGATGGCTACTTTGTTTCCGGCATATCCCATTTCCAGTTTCATTCCCCAGTTCTGATAGGTAGCTTTTACACCGATGCGAAGGTCATTAAATTCCGTGCCGTTGCCAAAGTTATTCGGATTCTTCAGATACACTCCTCCATCCATTAATAGACGCCCGGTGATTTTATATTGTATGCCATCGGGCAGATTCTGTGCCGTTATCCGGGAAGTCGTTAGTATTAGAGATAGAAGGAAGGAGAATTTCAAATATAGTCCTATTATTTTCATCGTCCACCTTTTATCAAATTTGTGAAAAAGTAGTTGGCTCCATACCTTCTCCCGTAAATTTTATCCCGTTGCTCATTTCGGCTTCTTTCGCTTTCTTCAGTTGTTTCTCTTTTTTATAGCGCTGTATCAGGTAAATCATGGAGCAGGTGAAAGCAACCGTACAGATCAGTCCTACGTAACCGGATAATATATTATAAAATTCCAACCAGTTTATGTCTGCATGGGCAAATTCTTTGAACATCAAGACAAGTACAGTTCCCGTATATCCGATAAAATCAATGGTCACAATGAAGAAACCGACATTTCCTTTTATCTTGAAACAAGCGATGAAGCGGTCGAAAAAAATGCTTTGAAAACAGAGGTAGGCAATATACAGACAGAGACTTTGGACAAACAGCCAGGTGATTGCATCCAATTGCAGAGAATCATAATTGAAAGATATAAAACTCATGGTGGCTGTCCCAAGTACGACCAATCCCAGCAGGGCAACCAAAACTTTTATGTTACTTTTCACAAAGGCCATCGCTCCGAATAACGCCAGAATTATTAATGTAACGACTGTATCTACCTGCGCAAACATCCATGAGGACTGTCCGTTCATATCAATAATCTTCACCAGGAAATCTTCCTTAATATCTCTAAGCACTACCAACATTAGGTTAGCTACAAACAATAATACAAGAAATGGCATAAAGTCGATGAACAGTTCTTTCCGTTGCTTGCCATTCAGAGTTACACGACTACTTTTTTGTTCTATATCTTGTGCCGTAGGTTGTGGCAAACGGGTTAAGCTATATCCCAAAAGAGCCAATAAAGGAAGTGCAAAAGCACCGATAAGTGCCGGCATCCAAAATTCGCTGACGTTCAATGTATTCATAACGAACAATCCGATGGATTTTGCCGTTCCCGAACTGATAACAATACTGATTCCTAAAAGACTGGCCAAAATATCCGTAGTGCGGCGACCTTCGATAAAACTGAAAATAACTCCCCACATACAGCCCAATGACAATCCATTGAAGAACATGGCAAACATATTATAAGGAGTGGGAAGTGCTCCGAACGCAACCAATGACAATTCCGCTACGGCAATGGAAACGAGTATAAACTTCAGGCGATTCTCTCTCTTCAATTCGGAAATCAACTTGATACCTATAAACTTGGCTATCAGATAACCTGCTATCTGAATGATAGTAACCAGTACTTTATAATCAAAACCGAATGCTTCTATCCCGTCAAAAGTAGCAGCTGTGAAAGGTTTACGCAATGCATAAACCAGTGAGTAAGAAAGAAGGGCTGCTCCACCTGCCCATAGAATAAAGAGGAAATCGGCTAATCTTCTGTTTGAACTTTGTTTCGATATTGCTTCAGTAATCGTTTTCATACGTTTTCGTTTTAATTTCTGGAGCAAAAGTAGAGGAGAATAGCAAGGGAGAAAATGAATTCTAAAGATTCATTTTATTCATTATCAGGTAGAAATGGAAGTAATATTAATGTAACGTTTATGTAACCGTAATTTCTTGGAAATGGAATACAAAAAGGGTTGCACAATCACTAATCCGGTATTGCGCAACCCTTTTTATTCGATTTCTTATTTTTCTTCTTATTGGAAAGTAGGCATCTTGAATCTGTACAATAATCCACCTACCATGGAAGCTACGCGGTCAGGTCTTCCCTGTTCGGAGCCATCGTATGTATCGGTACGGATACCGATTTTAGGTTCGGCGTACAGATACAAAGAAGAAGCCACCTTCAGTTTTACCTGCACACCAGCATCCAGTCCCGGCACTGCTCGGAACTTACCGTAACGGCGTACCAGTCCGGCCGTAACTCCCACAAAAGGAACAACATCTATCACATGGTCGGGGCTGTATCCTTTTGCCAATGTGGCCAGACTCATCATATAATCCATACCCAAACCGGCATAATGAAGATTCATCTTCGACGACGTTTTGGCCTTGTACATAATTGTTCCATTTACCCGCCATGCAGATAACGGAGTGTACCATTTACCTATGCTTCCTTTTGCTTCTACACCTGCATTCTTCACCAAATCTTTGTTGGCTACGAGCAAGCTACCCAATCCAAGTGCACCGGAGATGAAGTAACGCTTGTCATCCTGACCAAACACGCTGCGATTGGCTGCTTTTGAATAAGGAACAAAGCGATAGTGGAAACCTGCATTGACTCCTACCATTACGTCTTTCTGCATAAAGCCCAGATTACCTTCAATGAATTTATCTCCATACAAGCGAATCTGCGGTTCAATGTACAAACCGAGAAAATCATTCACATGCCATAATCCCTGTATGCCTGCATTAATACCCAGTTGGAACTTATGGTCTGATTTGGAAGTATAAGCAAGGTTGACACCTACCGAACCTATTAAATCAAAGATACGATCGGAATTATATCCACTCATGGTAGACGTTATGTTCCACAAGTAATCAAGACCACCACTGACGCTGGCATGTCTAAGTTTGCCCGCTTTAACACTTCCTGGAACTACATAGTTCGTAAAAAATCCACCTGTACCCACGAGGCGCAAACCGGAATAAGGGCTCAACCACTTACCGATAGAGACAGAAGCCTGCGGACCTAAAGAACCAAGGTTTTCAAGGTTCGTCTTATTCAAGAACATTTGCACACCAATTCCCGAAGTCATAAACAGATTGTCTGCGATGTGATTGCTTGAGAATCCGTTCTTCGGACGTGCCGCACGGTCAATCGTATGATAAGTCAAACCAAAATTCAACTCTCCGAGCTGATCCGTATTGCCACCTACTCCGCGACCTCCTGCATATCTCTTATTATACACATTGAGGCGAGGTTCTATAAATAAATCCACAGAACGGTTGATACGGAAACTTCCTTGCACACCGACTCCTATTCCCGGAGCATACTTGGCGGTTTTATCCACTCCTTTCGTACCTGCCAGATTAACTCCGGCAATACCGATCAGACTAAATATTCTGTCTTCATCATATCCCCAAAGAACATTATTGATATTCAACAGATAGTCCGCATGCAGATCGACATGTTTAAAGTAACCGCTTGCGCTGCCCGAAGGGGTATCCGAAATCCCAACTGTCCCGGACAAACGCAGACCGGAAGAAGGACTGAACCATTTACCGATTCCGGCAGAGAACTGGGGACCTAATCCTTTAATCGTATTCTTGATTCCCGGAACTTTCAGTGTACTGATACCACCGGATAAAGAGATAAACATATGATTCAGGAAGGAACTTTTATCGAAATCATCGAAATGAATCTTAGTTCCCATCGGAGCAGCAGGCATATAGGTCAGACCTACCAGAACCGAACCAGCCATTTTATAGTTTCTCCAACTTTCCGTATACGCAAAACCGTCATTATACCATCCGATCCGCGGTTCTACAAACAAATCCAATGTAGAAGAAAGACGTACATTTCCCTGTAAACCGAGATGAGCACCATAATAAAGCTGACCGCCACCTTTCAAATCCGGATACTTTTCGGAACGATCGCTATTGTCACCCACCTTAGAATAACCGGCTTCTATACCTGCAATCCCTACTAACTCAAAACAACGGTTTGCATTGTATCCGTATGCCAGGGAGGACATATTCAACAGATAGTCCAGGCTGCCGCCACCCATTTTTATTTTAGAATCGTAGATACTCGACGGCAGATAACCCAAATTCACCCCTATCCGAAGTCCGTGAACCGGAGTAATCCACTTTCCCATAAAGAGATGGGCGGTCATTCCCATTCCATCCTGACTATCTCCACTTGTTAACAAGCTGTATGGTCCTATTCCGGCAGAGAAAAAGAGATGTTCATTGAATTTATTGCTCTCGAACTTTTCATTTGCAGGCCGTTTCTGTAACATATATTGCAATGCACCATAATCCTGTGCCTGTAAGGTAACAGCAAGCATCAGGAAGATTGCCACTGCTACATATTTATTGTTGATTCTGAAGATATTCATCGTTTACTCTTGTTGTATATATCATTATTTAATTTTCTGCTCTTCTGGCAGCAAGTCAATAATATCACCATCCACCTTCGCTACTTCCAATAAGGAAGGATCAAGTTCAAGGGCCTTCTCAATGCTCATAATCGCATCACCTATTTTCTCCAGGCGGTTGGCGGCAATCGCTTTTATATAATATTCGCGGGCGGTCTCTACCTCCATGGTAGAAATCTTATCCCATGCCTCCTGATTTTTCTTCATTGCCAATAGCATCACCACCTCATTGAAAGGACTAGTAGCCGCCACCTTCTCGAAAGCATCATTATAATAACCGGCCAATGCCTGAACGATGGCCTGCAAATCTTCAGAAACCGCTTCTTCGGGAACCAATGTCAAGACTGAATCTGCTTTTGTATATTTGCCTTCATGCAGCAAGGCAATAGCCTGATTGGATAATAACTCCACCGGTGCCGATTTACTGACAAACGGTTCGAGAATATTTGAATCCGGAGTATCTTTCTGTATCGTTACTACTGCCAGTTCATTGGCTGCATACGTAAAGTTATCATAAAGTTCAAGAGCTTCCCTACAATACTTTTCCCTTTCGTCGGGAGTTTTTGCTGTCGTAATCATACGGTAATATTCGAAACGGGTCAGTTCCTTCGGATTCTTTCTGTAAAGTTCTCTAATCTCGTCGTCCGTCAAAGAACGGAAGATTGAATAACCATAGGTATATTGCACCTTTCTCAATTTAGGCAAATAAGTAGCCGCAAGTTCCTTGTAGAAAGGTTTCGATTTCAAGACCCCATTCAACCGGTAAGGAGTAGCTGTATATTGTTTGATTAAGTCCTCTACTTCTTTAGCCAGTTCCGGCTTGGAGTTTTTTTTCAGCAATTCTGCTACCTCCTTCCAGGAGGCAACCGATGCATCCGATTTCACCTCCAACAGTTTACGTGTTTCCGGGTCCAGTTGTGCCAGTATACGTTCCAGGGCCTTATCCGTACGCAATTTTGCCAGACGAAGATTCGTCGCGTAAGAACCGTCCGGCGAAGCCACCCCCGTAATATGAAAACTCTTCAAAGAGGCATCCGGATTCGTCTCAATACTACGTAATTCCTGATTCAATCGGTTTAGTTCCACTTGATTCTGTGGATTCTTATCATCCAGGTCGGCTTTACCTACCAGGAAGGTTAAGTTTACCTCACCTTTCGTATCCCGCAACTGCATCACGGGTTTCGGAAGGTATTTCTCGTCCGTCAGGCTGAAAGCGGAGAATTTATACTCCAAAAAACGAAGTGGGTTGACCGTTCCGCGTGCAATGGAGAAAGAGTCACGATAAATGATATTCCGGTAATTTTCCATCGCCAGATGCACATCTGCACGGTAGTCATGTTGCAGATATTCTATATAGATAGAATCATGGTAAGCAATAATATCCCCCTTGCGTGAAGAAGTAGTTTTCACACGGATGTAATCGTGCAAAGGATCTTTATCCATATCATAATCGTACATTCGATTTTGCGTTGTATTATAAGTATCCCCGTCGAATACAACAGGACGCATCAACAGACGCTTTTTCAGTGTCACATCATAAATGGAAGGCTGCAATACCAAGCGACGATGTGAGTTAAACATCTCCTTAGGCACCGGGACACGAGTTTTCAGATGGAAATAATTACCTTTGATTTCGATGTCCGTAGGTTCCGGAATCACTTTGTCCTTCACTTTGGAAGTAATTGTAACTTCGTCCAGTTCGATGACGGCATCTTTCAATACTACATTCAGAATCTGCTTTCCTGCCACCTTCACTGTTTTGTCTTCATAACCGACACATGTAAACTTCAACGAGCCGTTTTTCTCAACCAAGACACTGTAACGGCCATCCTCGTCGGACATTTCTATACGTTCGTCATTGACCGGATTCAGCACATTCACATTCGGAACACTTTTTCCCTGCGGGTTTGTGATATGCCCCTGCACGCGGATCCGTTGGGCGGATACATTCATACCGACGAACATCATCGCCACGAGAAGTATACCTGTTAATCTATCACGTTTCAAATTGATTTTCATTCTCTTTTCTGACTAGCTAATGTTCGTTATCGAATAATATACACAAAGGATACCCCCAGTTTAACAGGTGCAATGGTGGTCTTACTATCGTTGACCGCATCCGGTTTCGGAATACCCTTATCATACTTGAACTGACGGTAACGCAACACACCCACTCCGGCAGTTGCTTCGATATTCCAATGATCGCCCAGCACCCATACATATCCATAGGTCAAACCGGCGGCGTATGCATCACCTTTGTGATGCACATCTTTTACCATCATATTAAAATTATTCACGAAAGCGGTGATTCCAAGAAAATGGCTCACCATCGGACGATTTAGCCAGTAACGAACTTCAGGCTGAAAATGCGTGAAAGTCGTTTTAAAGTTGTCTGTACTGATTGGATTCGCAGCAATCCCTATGTTCAAGGAGACATGACTACCCAATACAAATTCTGCTTCTACATTCGGACTGGCGGTCAGCCAACCCAATGCATTTGTCTTCACATCCACCCGTTGTGCGTGCACATGTACACCACAACATAATAACAGAAATGATAACGCAGCTATTACCCTGCGACCATTTCTCATCACATATACCATCATTTATTTCCCACTAAATATTTCCCACTAAATATTTACCCACAAAAAAAGGGCTTACTGTCCATTTTATATACTACTTGGACAGAAAGCCACAAAATTAGAAAAAATATAGTATTAAAAACGTTTAAACACGCTTTTTTTGTTTTTTATTGCAACAATTTCCATCTTAGGCCATAATATACCATACTACGGATAAGATATACAATTTTTCTTTATTACCAATGAAACATCAGATACGCAACAACATAGGCTCCGACGAAGCATCGGATTTTATCTTCTTATCGCCGATAACAACCGTACAGGGAGCAGAAGAAATAATATACCATTTCCCTTCTTTCTTTTCGAGCAATACATTAGCGGCATTGTCGGTCTGAATCATTACCCCGGGTGCAACCAATTGGGTCCCATTCCCTAAAAACAACGTCCGGTTTCCTGCATATTCATTGCTGATAACAGCATAATCCGCTTTCACTTTCATTCCTTGATAAATAGCGGTTTGTGCAGCATCAGATAGAGAGAAGATATGATCTATACGTCCGTTTTTGCTTTTCACACAGATACCGGCAAAGTCTTCCAAACCTGCTCCTTCTGCATCAAAGTAAGAGACGGACTGAATAGCAGACGGTTCCTTTTTCGTACTCGGTTCATATATCGAGACAAAAGGACGATTCCAAGCTTCTCCATGCTGACGGGCAACAAATGTCAGCGTCGGCTGCTCCTTTATATTATAGGGCATATTCGGTGTACGGCTTAGCCCTTCGGTCATTGGCGCCAAAGCCGTAAAGACTTCACGATCCGGTTCGCCTTTCATCCAAAGATTCATGTATATATCATCGCCGTCCTTATCTTTCATATCTATGGTGAAAGTTGCCTTGACATCCTTATTGGTTGCAGCCACTTTCTTATCATATAAATAGGAATAAGCGTAAAGATGTGCGCCTGCAAAGGCGAGTTCTTCCGTAGACTGGAGATTCAGGTCGCTGCCATCTGCTGCCGTCAATGTCAAAGTCTGTCCAAGGTTGTGATAGAAGTAATCGTGCATCTTATCGCCTCCTTTCTCTTTCCGGCTGCGGAATACATCGACATAATACCCCGTCTCCGCCCCGGTAGTGACAATACTCATCATACGGGTCTGATCCGCCCTGCTTTCCGGTTCACGAAAATAAAGGTTACTGTAAGTAACGGACGTAAATGCTTTGCCCGGTTCCGCTGATGCCGGGAAACAGGAAAGCAAATCAAAAGAATGATTACTTTTCATCACCGGATAACTCGAAATACCATCTACACAAACTGTATTATGACTAGGAAACTGAGAGTAATATTCAGCATAATCCAGACCACTATATAAGAAAAGTCCGATACCCGCATCCGGTCCCAACACATATCCTTTCCCGTAAAGTTCCATCGAAATCCCGTTCGCATGCATATGATTACCTTCACTTGCATTCAACGAAATCATCAGACTGTTGCGTGAATCCATTCCATTCCGCTGTACCAGCCATGATACATTGGGAGCATAGAATAAAGGAGATACATAGTCTTCTATTTCCCCCGCCTGTACTTTCGGGTCCAGTACTAACGGTTTGTCTTCAAAGAACGAATTGACAGATACCCGGACATTCTTCTTACCCTCTTTTTCGTTGTCGGCTACCGGATTCAGACATTTCAACAAAGCTGTAAAGTAACGTTCTTGTTCCTTTTTTCCGTTCGCCTGCGCATTCTGTATCATCCGGATAAAGAAGTTCGTATTCAAATAACCCGGATGCGTATCTCCAAAACCACAGATCATCCTATTAGGAAAAAGATACTGAGGAGTAGCCGCTACAGCTTTTGCCAATACAGGCATTGCTGCTACCAAGTCATATTGCAGATTATGGTCAAACTGATTAGCGAAGTTCGCATAGTCATTGATTACTACGCTACTGTATCCCGGGCATTCCGCCCATATTCCTGTTTCGGAGTCAAAGCCATAATCAGCCAGCTTAGTCAGACTCCACTGGCGGATGCTCGAACGATTCATCACGTAGTCAATATAGTATTCGCGTCCTTTTCCATCCGTATACTCTTTATTATCTTCCAACACCAGTCCCACATTCATGACATATCGTGCCTGCAACAAATCCCAATTATTATGAGGTACTCCATTAGCTATAATATTATCTGCCCATTTCTTCAATGCTCCGGCATAAATTATCATCTTGTCCGGATAGTTGGATTTCAGATAATTATACAGGAAGTCATACAAAGGAACGACAATATGCAGGGCATCTTCATGAATCACTTCAAACGACGTCAACCCTACCAATGTCTGCTGATGCCCGTGATTCAGGTCAACAGGTACCTTTCTATAATAAATCCCCGTCATATAAGTATCGAAGACACCGGCAGCCAGTTTTGCATACTTTTCCTCCCCCGTCATCCAGTAGAGGAAAGCGGCATCACGGGCAATTCCCAGTATCTCACAATTCAGATTCTCAATATTACGTCCGGTCTTGGACGGATGTACACTCTCCAGCGGACGACCTTCCAAGGCATTGTTGCAGAAAGCCACATTTCCGTCTTCATTATCATCATAAGGTACTATATCCTCGAGTTTAGGGCGACCGTGTGTGGCAGCCGTTCCCCGTGTTCCGGTATAACGTACGGTCGGAGCAGGCGCCTTTTCACCTCCGGCATGGTCGAACACTTCTCCCTTCACGTACACTTCCGTCGCATGCGACTTCCAATACATTGCCAAACGGGATAATAACCAGTCCGGCTGACTTTCCGTACGACGTGTATATACATCTGTCCGTTCTTTCAGCTTATTAAAGACATCTTGTGCCCATGCCTCTTTCTTTATTAACTTCCATGTCTCTTTCTTTCCTTCCGGAGTAGTCAGTACTCTCGGATGCTCCTGCGGCATTTTTTCCGGCAATGGAATTTCTTGCCCGTGTATATTCAGGAAAAACAGCATACACAATCCTAACAAAATTCGCCTCATACTTCCATTTCTTAATTTACGTTTGCTATGTATTTAATACGAAAATAAGGAATTATTTACCTAACCGGTATCGGATGAGTTGTTTTTATTTTCACAGATGCCGATCCCCTGTTCCCCCGGATTCTTATATATGTTCAAAAAGATAGCCTGCAAGCATTCTACTTACAGGCTATCACAATCCCCTTTTTTCCCTTTATATCAGGGAGACAACTTACGTTTCCCCGTCCTGTCGAAACCCTTGCTGTACATTCTTACCATCGAAACTACAAAAAGTTCGGGCAAGAACCATTTCCCCATTCAGACTCAGCTCCGGCAGGACTCTATAAGTTACTCTACAATATTCTTGCGAATCTCCCCAACTATTGTCGGATTCATATGGGTATTCGCCCTTTTCCGATGCGAAGATAATTTTTTTGTATCATTATTATAGTTAATACAGTCAACGAAAAGTGTTAAAAATAAAGATTTCATACCATACTTCCGCAGGCTTACACCAAACAGGAATATTTATTTTCGCCAAACAAAGCTCCAATTCCAAACAAAGAATTATATTTGCAGAAATCTAACAATTCTGATACTTATGAAAATACTATCTATCCATGATTTACAAATAATCAGGAAGAGAGCGGAGCACAATCTTTCATTGCGCGAAGAAAGTAATGAAAAAGTTTCCGAAAAATGTTGCGGCCTGGCGTCCGGAACAAAACATCTCCAGATTCTTATATGCGGAGGTACCGGTTGTAAAGCTTCTTCCAGTCAAGGCATCATGGAAAATCTTCAAAAAGCCATTGAAAGAAACGGGATTACTGACAAAGTAGATGTCATCACAGTAGGTTGCTTCGGCTTCTGCGAAAAAGGTCCCATCGTAAAAATCATTCCGGACAATACATTTTACACCCAAGTCACTCCCGAAGATGCGGAGGAAATCATCAGTGAACACATCATCGGAGGACGAAGAATCGAACGGCTGCTCTACACAGACCCGAAAACCGAACAGACCGTCAGTGACTCCAAACACATGGACTTCTATCGGAAGCAACTTCGTGTCGCATTGCGCAACTGCGGATTTATCGACTCCGAAAATATAGAAGAATACATCGCCCGGGAAGGATACTTCGCATTAGCCGACTGCCTGCTCTGCAAACAGCCTGCCGACGTCATCGACGTTATCAAGCGTTCCGGACTACGGGGACGCGGTGGTGGCGGATTCCCTACAGGATTGAAATGGGAATTTGCCGGAAAACAAGTATCAAATGTAAAATACGTTGTCTGTAACGCCGACGAAGGTGACCCCGGCGCATTCATGGACCGCTCCATCATGGAAGGCGACCCTCACTCTATTGTAGAAGCAATGTGCATTTGTGGTTATTCCATCGGCTCCTCCAAAGGATTGGTCTATATCCGCGCCGAATATCCGCTTGCCATCAACCGTCTTAAAAAAGCGATTGAGCAAGCTCGTGAGTATGGATTATTGGGAGATCACATTCTGGGAACAGATTTCTGTTTCGATATAGAGATACGTTATGGAGCAGGGGCTTTCGTCTGCGGTGAAGAAACCGCCCTCATACACTCGATGGAAGGAAAACGGGGTGAACCGACTTTAAAACCTCCTTTCCCCGCAGAATCCGGTTATCTGGGCAAACCAACCAACGTGAACAATGTAGAGACTCTTGCCAATATTCCTATTATACTGACGAAAGGAGCCGAATGGTTCGCCTCTATCGGAACGGAACGTTCCAAAGGAACGAAAGTATTCGCTCTTGCAGGGAAGATCAACAATGTCGGACTCATCGAAGTGCCAATGGGAACCACTTTGCGGGAAGTTATTTACGAAATAGGCGGAGGCATCAAAGGTGGAAAGAAATTCAAAGCCGTACAAACAGGTGGTCCGTCGGGTGGGTGCCTGACGGAGAAACATCTGGATACTCCTATCGATTTCGACAACCTACTGGCAGCCGGCTCCATGATGGGATCGGGAGGGATGATCGTCATGGACGAAGATGACTGCATGGTATCTGTTGCCCGTTTCTATCTCGACTTTACGGTCGAAGAATCCTGTGGCAAATGTACGCCCTGCCGTATCGGTAATAAACGTCTGCTGGAACTGCTGAATAAGATAACGGAAGGGCGAGGTACAGAAAAAGACCTGGACACGCTTTCCACTCTCGGAAAGGTGATAAAGGATACGGCACTCTGCGGATTGGGACAGACTTCCCCGAATCCGGTTTTATCCACACTGGACAACTTTTACGACGAATATCTGGAACATGTCAGAGACAAGACCTGCCGCGCCAAACAATGCAAGTCGTTGCTGACCTACACCATTAATCCGGAACTTTGTATCGGATGCCATCTGTGTGCCAAGAACTGTCCGGCAGATGCCATCAGTGGTTTAGTACGCAAGCCTCACGTTATCAATCCTGAGAAATGTATCAAGTGCGGCATGTGCATGGCACGCTGTAAATTCAAAGCTATTCTTGTCTGCTAAAATCTATTGCTATGGAAGAAAAACAAATCACCCTCCAGATAGACGGTCACTTTATTACCGTACCCGAAGGAAGCACGATCCTCGAAGCCGCTTGTAAAATCGGCATCAACATACCCACACTGTGTCACATCGACTTGAAAGGCACTTGCATCAAGAACAATCCCGCTTCCTGCCGTATCTGCGTAGTCGAAGTGATAGGGCGTCGCAACCTGGCTCCCGCCTGCGCTACCCGTTGCACGGAAGGGATGGTAGTAAAAACCAGTACGCTGCGTGTGATGAACGCCCGGAAAGTAGTAGCCGAACTTATCCTGTCCGATCATCCCAACGACTGTCTCACCTGCCCCAAATGTGGCAATTGCGAACTTCAGACATT
>ENA-OPWW01000904-OPWW01000904.1-human-gut-metagenome-genome-assembly--contig:-NODE-904-length-12841-cov-4.139371_pt1 | contig 12841 bp, 12 predicted proteins | sample MGYA00241513_ERZ502018 | MGnify/ENA primary metagenome ERZ502018 (study PRJEB25962, sample SAMEA2042987) | human gut metagenome | biome: human gut; feature: human-associated habitat; material: faeces...
GCCGGAACAGCCACCGCCCGGGCAGCCTATACATTCGCCGCGGCGGAATTTTTTCCAGCAATAGCGCGCCGCCATAACAATTGCAGCAAGTAAAACAGCACTGATAATCCATGTAGCCACAGCTGTTTGCTCCTTTCTTTAAAAGACGCCGTAAACTGCGCAGGAACAAAGCCCGCGCAGTTTACGTTTTAACATTATTATATCACAAAGGTTTTAATTAAGCATTTACCGAACGCAGAGATTCTTTAGCTTTCGGCGCCGGGCGGAACATCATGTACAGCATGATGAGCGCAACCACGCAGGCGGCAGCAGTCATGCCCGTAAAGGCTTCGCCCATAATAAGCACAAGCCCGAACTGGTAAATCATAAAGGTCATGGCATAAGCAAATACGTTCTGGAAGATGATGGCAAACCACAGCCATTTGCGGCTGCCAAGTTCTTTGTTCATGGTAGTAATTGCTGCCAGGCACGGGCTGTCAAGCAGGTTGAACACCAGGAAGCTGAACGCCGCCATCGGGTTTTGGAACATGCCCATGGTTGCTGCCCACAGGCTTGCATCGTCTTCAGCAAGTTCGCCGACGCCAATTAATACGCCGATGGTGCTGACAATGGCTTCCTTAGCAACGAAGCCGGAGATAGAAGCCGCAACAGCCTGCCATTCGCCGAAGCCCAGCGGTGCAAAAATCCAGGCGATTGCCCCGCCCATGGAAGCGATAAAGCTGTCTTCAGGTTCTACCATACCGTAACCTTCTGCGCCAATGCCGTAAGTGGAAAGATACCACATTACCACGCAGACAAGGAACAGAACGGTTGCAACCTTTTTAATGAAGGCAAAGCAGCGTTCCCAGGTATGCAGCAATACATTTTTAGCAGCTGGAATATGGTACTGCGGCAGTTCCATAACAAACGGTGCAGGGTCGCCTGCAAACATTTCTGTTTTCTTTAAAATCAGGCAGGAAAATACAACGGAAATAATGCCGATGAAGTACATAATCGGCGCCATGTACCAGTCGCCGCCCATAATCGCACCGGCAATCAAAGCAATAACCGGCAATTTTGCGCCGCAGGGAATGAAGGTTGTCGTCATAATCGTCATACGGCGGTCGGTTTCAGTTTCGATAGTGCGGGTTGCCAGAATACCCGGCACGCCGCAGCCGGAGGAAATAAGGAACGGAATGAAGCTCTTGCCGGACAGGCCGAACTTATGGAAAATACGGTCCATAATAAACGCGATGCGCGCCATATAACCGCAGTCCTCCAGCAGCGCCAGTAGGAAGAACATAATTGCCATCTGCGGCACAAAGCCAATCGGTGCGCCAAGGCCACCGATAATGCCATCAACCACCAGCGATACCTGCCATTCGGCAGCACCGGCATTTTCCATAGCTTCCTGTACGGAAGGCATAATCATTTCGCCGAACAGCACGTCATTAGTCCAGTCGGTAACATCCGTGCCGATTGTAGTAACGGCAATATAATAAACAAAGAACATTACGGCTGCAAAAATAGGCAATGCCAAAATGCGGTTCGTAACAATCTGGTCAATCTTATCAGAAGTAGTCATGCCTACTTTAACTTTTTTAACGCAATCGGCCATTAAGCCGGTAATGTAATCATAACGGGCGTTGGTAATGATGCTTTCGCAGTCGTCATCAAGCTTTTCTTCAACGCCGGCAATAATTTTTTCAAGCTGCTTTTGAATAACATCCGGCAGATTATATTTAGCCCATACTTCGCGGTCGCGCTCAAATAATTTAACAAGCGTCCATCTTGCACCGGTTTCCGGCAGGGAACTGCCCATAATGTATTTAATTTCTTCCAGCGCTTTTTCCACATCAGCGTTAAAATGCAAGGGTTTGCACTCAACGGTTTTGGCTTTGGCCATTTCAACGGCTTTGGCGGCAGCTTCTTTCAGCCCCAGCCCGCTTAAAGCGGAAGTTTCAACAACCGGGCAGCCAAGTTTTCTGCCAAGCGCCGCAGTATCAATTTTATCGCCGTTTTTACGGACAATATCAATCATATTCAGCGCAATAACAACAGGCACGCCCATTTCAAGCAGCTGGGTTGTTAAATACAGGTTGCGTTCAATGTTGGAACCGTCCACCAGGTTTAAAATAACATCAGGATGTTCATTAATAATATAATTACGGGAAACAACTTCCTCCAAAGTATACGGAGAAAGCGAATAAATACCCGGCAGGTCGGTAACAATTACATCGCTGTAACCTTTTAATCTGCCTTCTTTTTTCTCAACAGTAACGCCCGGCCAGTTGCCAACATACTGGTTCGCACCGGTTAAATTATTAAACATGGTTGTTTTGCCGCAGTTAGGGTTGCCAACCAATGCAATTTTTACAGCCACTTCAATCCCTCCTCAAATCATTCAATCACAATGTTTTCAGCTTCGCCTTTGCGCAGCGAAAGCTCGTAACCCCTTACAGTTACTTCAATAGGGTCACCGAGCGGCGCAACCTTACGCACATAAATTTCTGTGCCCTTGGTAATGCCCATATCCATAATGCGGCGTCTTACAGCGCCTTCTCCCCCAAGCCGGCTTACTTTAACAGTCTGGCCGCACTCAACATTTTTAAGCGTTTTCATGGCATACCTCCGTTAAATCATTATTTTTGAAGCAAGATCTTTGTTTAAAGCAACACGCGCGTCTTTAACATTGACGATTAAATTTCCGGCAAGTTTGGATACGACGGTAATAGTTGCCCCTTCTACAAACCCCATGCTTTCCAAAAAACGTACTGTTTCATTTCTTCCGCGTACGGCTTTAATGGTGTTTACCTCGCCGGTTGCGGCAAAAGTCAACGGCATAATTGGAACCATCCCCTTCTTCTGTATAGCCGGAGCTAACCTTATATTGCTTTTTAAGTTAGTTTATTCTAACTTTCTTTGCAAATTGTAGTTTACTACCGCTAACAACTTTTGTCAATAAGTTTTAGTAAACTTTTTTGTAAATAAACTTTTACAAAACATACTTGACAAAAAAACAAAGCCTTATTACAATTTAGTTAATCTTTTTGCACTGCAACTACAGTACAAGCTGATCAGGCCGTAAAACCGGCCGGGCCTTACGGCAGCAGATTATCCTACATCTGCGGGACAGGAGTAGTTCCGCAGATGTATTTTGTTTTAAGGAGAAATTTAAATGCAGCAAGACCAATCTTTAAATCAAACCCTTGCCCTCAGCACAGTAAAAAAAGGCATTGCCCTTAACGTGTTTCTGGCAGCCTCCAAATTTGCCGCAGGCATTTTGGGCCATTCGGCCGCCCTTGTTTCGGATGCAGTCGATTCGGCGTCTGATATTTTCAGCAACCTTATTGTTATGGCCGGCATAAAAATATCGCACAAAGCCTCCGATATGGAACATCAGTACGGGCACGAACGCATGGAATGTGTTGCCTCCATCATCATGTCGGCGCTTCTGGCACTGGCAGGTGCAGGCATCGGCTTCGCCGGAATACAAAAAATACTGCACTTTTCCGCCGAAGGCGAACTGGCCGCGCCGGACGGCATAACGCTTGCCGTTGCAGCCCTTGCCATTATAAGCAAGGAAGGCATGTACTGGTACACCCGCAGCGTAGCAAAAAAAATTAACAGCGGCGCGCTTTTGGCAGACGCCCTGCACCACCGCAACGACGCCTTAACCTCAGTCGGCAGCCTTATCGGCATTAGCGGCGCCATGCTTGGCTACCCCATTTTTGACCCGCTGGCCGCCATTGCCATTTGCCTGATGATTATTAAAGGCGCATACGATGTTTTTACCGACGCTATCGACCGTATGGTAGACCGCAGCTGCGACGAAGAAACAGTTGAAAAAATGCAGGAGCTTATTGCCGCACAAAAAGGCGTAGACCACGTAGACAAACTGCAAACGCGCATTTTTGGCTCGCGTGTATATGTGGATGTTGAAATAAGCGCCGATGACCATTTAACCCTTGTTGAAGCACACGACATTGCCGAAAACATTCACGAGCAGATAGAAAAACAGTTTCCGGAAGTTAAGCACTGCATGGTGCATATTAACCCCTGCAGCGAAACGCACCATAATTTTTAAACAGCTTATCAAGCAAAATAAAAAGCCTGTACGGCGTTCAGCACTGTACAGGCACTTGCAAATAAAACTTTAAAATTGTATAATAAAAGCACGGAGTATTGATGTTTGGTCGCATCGGTCTCCCCTATGTGATTTTAAGTCAGAAGGAAGCCGTGTAACCGTGTTATACGGTTTTTTTCATGCCGTTATTTACTACAAGATAAAAATAAAAAAGGTTGTACTGTATGGCTTTTGCCAGCCGGTACAACCTTTTTTGTTAGTTTGTTATTTTGCGGCAATTACTTCGATTTCGCAAAGTACGCCTTTGGGTATGCCTTTAACGGCAACGCAGCTGCGTGCAGGTTTGCCGGTAAAGTATTTTGCATAAACTTCGTTAAATGCGGCAAAGTCTGCCATATCTGCCAAAAAGCAGGTGGTTTTTACTACGTTTTCGTAGCCAAGGCCTGCTTCTGCCAAAATTGCGCCTACATTTTTGCAGCTTTGTTCTGCCTGTGCGGTAATGCCTTCCGGAACTTCGCCGGTAGCAGGGTCAACAGGAATCTGCCCGGAAGCAAAAAGCATGCCGCCAATTTCAATTGCCTGAGAGTATGGGCCAATAGCGGCCGGAGCTTTTTCGGTAGAAATTACTTTCATTTTAAAACCTCCTGAAAATATTTTTTCTGTTTTAAGTATAACAGCAAAAGAGGTTTTGCTCAACTTTTTGCAGCAAAATAAAAACAGCCGCCGTAAAAGCACGGCGGCCAAAGCAGCACCTGCACCCCAACGGGCACTGCAAGAGGAGTAGAGAATGAGTATCTGAGAATGTTAAATGAATTTTAAAAATCAATATTCCAACCTGCGCAGGCAAGATAAAAACCCGTCTTTCCAAAACGAAAAGACGGGTTCAGATAATTACAATCAAGAGGCCCTGCCACTCTCACATAAACAAAGCCGGTTGGTTAGTAAACATCTCCTTCCTGTCTCCCGCAGGTCAAGCAGTGATGCTTATACAGGCTGGCTGACCGGCTCCGGCTTTTATTGCCGTTACGGCGACGGGATCGCATCGGATTTGCACCGATAAACATTTAAACAGTTACTGTACCTGTACGAAATATTGATTTGTTGCCCTAATTATAACTATTACTAATAGTGTTGTCAAGCCTTTTGGTAAAAATTTACCATTTTTATTTTTGCGTTATAATGTCCTATTTAATATTATTTATCTTTAAAGTACCACGTCAGCCCCATTGGCACGGTGATATTTAAAATAAGCATTCTAACCAGCTGATAGGTTAAAATTATCGAAACGTTTTCGCCCATGCTCATGCCTGCAAGGCACATTTCGGCAATGCCGCCGGGGGCCATTGCCAAAAAGGCGGTTATAAGCGAAAAGCCGTAAATACCGGAAAGATAGTAGGCCATGGCAACGCTGACAGCAATAATTATTAAGATGCCTGTTATTATAAACGGCATAAGGCGGGCGGTTTCTTTTATGCGCGCAGGGTCAAGCAGCATGCCCATGTACAGGCCGATGCTTATTTGCGCAACCGTCATGAGAGGGTCGGGCACGGGCTGAAAGGTGCCGAAGAAGTATGAGCAGGCAGACGCGGCAAGCGTTGGCCCCAACAGGCGCGGCGTTGGTATATGCAGCTTTTGCAGAACAACAGCGCCAATTGCGGCGATAGGCACCATCCACAGCCAGGTGTAGCCGCCTGTTTGCGCTGCCGGAAATGCGGTGTCTTTTATTTCTGCCCCAAGGCCGTGCACTACCAGAAACGGTACGATGATAATGGCGCTCATGAGGCGCAGGGTTTGCATTACCATTACCACGCTGAAATCAACGCGCTTGTCTGTTTCGCTCATAAGCATCATTTGCGTAAGCCCGCCGGGCATGCAGCCCATTACGCAGCTTTGCAGATTGGCGTAGCTGTGGCGTGATGTCCACCACGCTATAATAATCGAAGCGCCTACGGCGGCGCCGGTTGCTTCAAGCACACCAAGCGACTGCATGGAAAGTTCGTGCATGGTTTCTGCCGTAAAGTTGCGCCCAATGCCGTAACCGGCTACGCAAAGGCCCAGTTCGCGCCACTGGCGCGGCCAGTATACCTGTGCGCCTATAACTTTCCAGAACATGGATGATACTATGCCGCCGAGCAAAAACGGTATAGGTATTGCCATGTATTGAAAAAGAAAGCCTATAAGCACTGCCAGCCCGAACATCATCAGGCGCCTTACATGCAGCATTATGTCAAAAATCCCCATACAAACCACTCCCTACAATCTGTGCGCTTACAAAATCATCTGTGGTTTTCAAGTGCCGTCATAATACGGTTAATAAGTTCACTGCGCATAGTGTTCTGCGTTACCGAATAAGTTATAATGCGGCTGTCATCAAGCCCAAGTTCGCGTTTAAAAAGGGCTTTCTGGGCCATGGCTGCATTTTTGGAAAGCTTATCGGCTTTAGTGAGAATAATCTGCACGTTAAGGCCGCAGCCCAGCAGCCAGTGGTAACACTCTATGTCGCTTTCCATCGGCTTATGGCGGATATCAATCAGCTGGCATACTAATGCCAGGTTGTCCGAACCGGAAAGATATTTGCTGATAAAGCCGGACCATAAATCTTTATTTGATTTGCCTGTTTTTGCAAAGCCGTAACCGGGCAAATCGACAAGGTAAAACTGTGCTGTATCGGCGCCGCCTTCTACATTGCGTTTGGCATTCAGCAAATAGTAGTTAATTGTTTGCGTTTTGCCGGGGGTGGCGCTTACGCGTGCCATCCCGTTGCGGCGGCAGAGCGAGTTAATAAGAGAAGATTTGCCGACATTGGAGCGCCCGATAAAGGCGGCTTCAATCATTTGCGGCGAAGGGTACTGTTCTGCCTTAACGGCAGACGTGACAAACTGCGCACGGACTATGTCCCAAACTCCTTTGTTCATCGCGTTTAATCCTCCAATGCTATTTTTAACACCTCGTCCATATGTTTTACGGGAATAAAGTGCATTTTTGCACGTACGTTTGCGGGCAGTTCTTCCAAATCCTGCTCGTTTTTAGCCGGCATAATAATGGTTTTTACGCCGTAGCGGTGGGCAGCAAGGAATTTTTCCTTAATACCGCCAACCGGAAGCACTCTGCCGGAAAGCGTTATTTCGCCAGTCATGGCAAGGTTCTTTTTAACTTTGCGGCCCGTTAATGCCGATATCATTGCCGTTGCCATGGTAATGCCGGCCGAAGGCCCGTCTTTAGGTATTGCGCCTTCCGGAAGGTGAATATGAATATCGGTAGTTTCGTAAAAATCTTTGTCAAGGCCAAGTTCATCTGCGCGCGAGCGGATATAGGTATAACCCGCCTGGGCAGATTCCTTCATAACGTCGCCAAGCTGGCCCGTTAACGCAAGATGCCCTTTGCCTTTGCAGGCCACAACTTCTACCTTAAGCAGTTCGCCGCCGACGCGGGTCCAGGCAAGGCCGGTGCAGATGCCGGCTGCTGCTTCGAGGCTTACATCGTCCTCCAGATAAATTACTTTACCCAGATATTTATGTAAATTTTTAGCTGTTACTTTTGCACTTTTGGCTTCGCCGTTAACAATGCGCAGAGCGGTTTTACGGCAGACTGCCGCAATTTTGCGTTCCAGATTGCGCACGCCCGCTTCACGCGTATAGCCGCGTATAATCATGCGCAGCGCATCTTCCGTTATGGAAAGCGTTTTGGCCGTTAAGCCGTTATTCTGGCGTTCTTTAGGCAAAAGATGCAGTTCGGCAATTTTTACCTTTTCATCTTCGGTATAGCTGGAAAGCTGCACCACTTCCATACGGTCGAGCAGTGCGGGCGGAATTGTTTCCACGGTGTTGGCCGTTACAATCCAGAATACCTGCGACAGGTCGAAAGGTATTTCAACATAATGGTCGCTGAAGGTGTTGTTCTGTTCCGGGTCTAAAACTTCAAGTAGTGCAGATGCAGGGTCGCCGCGGAAATCGGACGACATTTTGTCCACTTCGTCCAGCAGGAAAACCGGGTTCATAACGCCGCAGGTTTGCATGCCGTGAATAATGCGGCCCGGCATTGCGCCGATATAGGTGCGGCGGTGGCCGCGGATTTCCGCTTCGTCATGCACGCCGCCCAGCGACATGCGTGTAAATTTGCGGTCGATAGCGCGGGCAACGGACTGTGCCAGCGAAGTTTTGCCCACGCCCGGCGGCCCGACGAGGCACAGAATAGGCCCTTTGCCGCTTTTGGTAAGAGCGCGCACCGCAAGGTATTCCAAAATGCGCTCTTTAACTTTTTCAAGGCCGTAGTGGTCTTTGTTAAGCACTTTTTCGGCGTGTTTTAAATCGAAGTTATCTTTGCCGTAAATGCCCCACGGCAAAGCAAGAAGCGTTTCCACATAATTGCGGATAACGCCGCTTTCTGCCATCATCGGCGGCATTTTATACAAGCGGTCAAGCTCTTTGTTAATTTTATCTGCTACTTCAGGCGGCAGGTCGCGGCCTTCCATCTGCTTTTTGTATTCGTCAACTTCGGCCTGGCGTTCGTCGCCTTCGCCAAGCTCTTTGTTAATAACCTTAATTTGCTCGCGCAGATAATATTCACGCTGGTTTTTTTCTATTTGTTTGCGTACTTCCTGCGTAATGTTTTTTTCGAGCTCAGCAATTTCAAGTTCTTTGCACAAAAAAGTATGCAGCTTGTGCATACGCTCTTTTACATCGGCAAGTTCCAGCAATTCTTCTTTTTCGTCAATGCTGATTGTTAAATAACCGGCAATGATATCGGCAATTTCACCGGCGGTAGTTATGTTTTTAAAGTTAAGCATAACTTCGGTGGTTACTTTTTTGCCGGTAACAAGCCATTTTTCAAAGCTTTGCAGCAATACGCGGCGCATGGCTTCGGTTTCGGAATTTTCTTCCGGCTCAACGCTGGCTACCGGCATGGCAAAGCCTTCAAGGTAAGTATCTTTAAAAGGTGCGTCAATTAACGAAGTAAGTTCTGCCCTTTCAAGCCCCTGAATCAAAATGCGGATTGCCCCGCTCGGCAGTTTTAAAAGCTGCTTAATTTCGGCAACAACGCCATAATTATACAGTTCTTCACGTTTCGGGTCTGCGGTTTCGGCATCGCGCTGAGTTACCAGCAGTATTTTTTTATCAAGCTGCATGGCAGCATTAACCGCATTTATTGATTTATCCCTGCCTACATCAAGGTTTACCGTCATTCCCGGGAATACGATAATTCCTCTTAACGCCAGCAGGGGCATTAATTTTCCTGATGCTTCCATTTATATTAGCATCCCCCTATTTTATATTAAAATTCAAATCTCTTATAATTGTATCACAAAAGGCCCATAAAACCAAAAAGAGGGAAGGTTAAAATCCCCTTCCCCCATTATTTTTCTTTCAGCCTGCCGCCACAATCATTTTAGGTTCTGCATGATTGCGGATGGAATCGGCCGTTACAATACATTTTACAACATCACTGCGCGAAGGCACATCGTACATTACATTGCGCATTACCGCTTCAATAATGGCGCGCAGTCCACGCGCACCGGCACTGCGTTTCAATGCTTCTTCAGCAATGGCGTCCAGTGCATCCGGCTCAAATTCAAGTTCTACATTGTCCATAGCCAAAAAGTGCTGATACTGTTTTACCAGTGCATTTTTAGGCTCCTGCAAAATCTTAATCAGCGCAGCTTTGTCCAGTGCTTCAAGCGTTACAACAACCGGCAGGCGTCCGGCAAATTCCGGTATCAAACCGAATTTCATCAAATCTTCCGGCAATACCTTTTTAAAGGTATCCGTCAGGCTGATTTCGTCCTTGGTTTTAATATCGGCGCCAAAGCCCATATTCTTTTTGCCCGTGCGTGCGCTGATGATGCTTTCCAGCCCGTCAAACGCGCCGCCGCAGATGAACAGAATGTTTGTGGTATCAATCTGCAAAAATTCCTGGTGCGGATGTTTACGCCCACCCTGAGGCGGAACATTGGCAACCGTGCCTTCCAGAATTTTCAGCAGAGCCTGCTGTACGCCTTCACCGGAAACATCCCTCGTAATGGAAGGATTTTCGGACTTGCGCGAAATTTTGTCAATTTCATCAATGTAGATAATGCCGCGCTGTGCGCGTTCAATATCGTAATCTGCATTTTGGATTAAACGCAGCAGAATGTTCTCCACATCCTCGCCTACATAACCGGCCTCCGTTAAAGCGGTGGCATCGGCAATGGCGAAAGGAACCTGCAATATTTTTGCCAGAGTCTGCGCCAGCAGTGTTTTGCCGCTGCCGGTAGGCCCAAGCATTAAAATGTTGGATTTTTGCAGTTCAACGTCCTTGTCGCCGGGAACATGGTTAAGTTCGTAGTCAATGCGTTTATAATGGTTGTAAACGGCTACGGCAAGGGTTTTTTTAGCTTCTTCCTGGCCGATTACATATTCATCCAAAATTGCTTTTATTTCTTTGGGTTTGGGCAGTTCGGCAATTTCAGTATGGTTTACAGCCCTTGCCCGCATTTCTTCTTCAAGCATTTCATTGCAGAGTTTTATACACTCATCGCAAATAAACAAATCACCTTCGCCAAGCACTTTGCTGAACATTTTGCTGACCTGCGCTTCGCGCTTGCCGCAGAAAGAGCAAACCGGGGCATCATGGTGATTGTCCCCACCGAATTTCATTTTGAGTATCTCCTTAAAGCCTTTATTTTTCATTAGCAGGTTTACGCGATACTACTTCGTCAATCAGGCCGTATTCTTTGGCCTCCTGGCTGGACATGTAGTTATCGCGGTCAGTATCCTGCGCAATCTTTTCTTTGGTTTGTCCGGTATGGCTGGCTAAAATACTATTCATTTCATCACGGAGGCGCAGAATTTCGCGCGCGGTGATTTCAATCTCGGAAGCCTGCCCCTGAACGCCGCCCAGCGGCTGATGAATCATAACTCTGGAGTACGGCAGGGCAAAACGTTTGCCCGGAGCACCGGCAGCCAGAAGCACGGATGCCATGCTGGCGGCCATGCCCATGCAGATTGTGGAAACATCAGGCTTTATGTACTGCATTGTATCATAAATTGCCAGGCCGGCGCTTACGCTGCCGCCCGGGCTGTTAATGTAGAGATGGATATCCTTATCGGGGTCTTCCGACTCTAAAAAGAGCAGCTGGGCGATAACGAGATTGGCCATAGTATCATCTATTTCGCCGGTAACAAAAACTATCCTGTCTTTTAAAAGGCGGGAATATATATCGTAAGAGCGTTCTCCGCGGTTTGACTGTTCTACAACTATTGGCACATAATTCATTATTGTCACACCCCTTTACCGTGGTTTAACCGCGCTTAAATTATTTCGCGCTGTCAATGATTACATGGGCAGCTTTGCGGCGCAGAATGTTTGCGAGCAGCAGGCCCATAGTGCCATTGGATTTAATGATTTTCTTAACGTCTTCAAGAGTTGCGCCATGCTGGGAAGCGATAGCGGAAAGTTCGCTGTCAACATCTTCCATGGATACCTGGATGTTTTCAGCTTTGGCAATAGCGTCAAGAACGAGGTCGGTTTTAACGTTTTCAACAGCAGCGTCATGCTGGCGTTCACGAAGCTGTTTCATGTCGATGCCGCTGTACTGCATGTACTGTTCCAGAGTGAGTTTGCGTGCTTCAAGGCTCATGCGCATTTCGTCAATCATCTGGGTTACGCGGTCTTCAATCATGATTTCGGGAACTTCAAATTCCGCATTGGCAACTGCAAGGTCAATCAGTGCTTTTTCATAAGCAATCTGGGCATTATTTTCAGCTGCTTTCTGCATGCGTTCTTTGTAGCTTGCGCGCAGTTCTTCAACGGTTTTGCAATCGCTGTTTGCTGCTACATATTCATCGGTAAGTTCCGGCAGTTCTTTGCGTTTTACGTCCTGTACGTTTACTTTGAAGATTGCCTGTTTGCCGGCCAGTTCTTTAACAAAGTATTCTTCCGGGAAGGTTACGTCCACATCGGTGGAATCGCCTTTTTTAAGGCCTACAAGCTGGTCTTCGAAGCCGGGGATAAAGGAGTTGGAGCCAACTTCCAGAGGATAGCCTTTGCCTTCGCCGCCGCTGAACGGTTCGCCGTCAACGGTGCCTGCAAAGTCGATAATGGCAAAGTCGCCTTTTTCAATTACGGCGCCTTCTTCAGCTTCTACCATTTTTGCATGGCGGCTGCGCAGGCCCTGTACCTGTTCTTCAACTGCTTCGTCGGTAACTTCAACTGCTTCTTTTTCTACATGCAGTTCTTTGTAATCACCAAGTTTAACTTCCGGTTTGAGGGTTACTTTAATGGTAAGTTCCATATCTTTGTTTTCTTCAAATACGGAATCTTCAACTTTCGGGTCGGATACCGGAATCAGTTTTTCCTGTTCCAGAGCTTCGGTATAGCACTGGTTAGCAACCAGTTCAAATGCTTCTTGTTTTACTGCTTCTTTGCCATAGTGCATTTCGATAATATTGCGGGGGGCTTTGCCTTTACGGAAGCCGGGGATATTTACCTGGCCTGCAATTTTTGCAACGGCTTTTTTAAAGCCTTTGTTTACTTCCTCTGCGGGCAAAGTGATTTTAAGAGTTGCGTCGTTGCCGACTCTTTCTACTGTTACGTTCATTAATAAATCCTCCCTTAATTATATGTGCTGATTATTACAGCATGTTTTTTACATTAGTTTTATTGTTAAAAATGCAGCTGTTTACACACATTGCTCATAATATAATATCACAACCAGCGGTACTTGACAAGAATTTTACTGCTATTCCTACAATATATCATTATTCTTTTCTGAATAAATTCAAAAAACCCGGCAGTAAA
>ENA-OPWW01000918-OPWW01000918.1-human-gut-metagenome-genome-assembly--contig:-NODE-918-length-12770-cov-3.393472_pt1 | contig 12770 bp, 9 predicted proteins | sample MGYA00241513_ERZ502018 | MGnify/ENA primary metagenome ERZ502018 (study PRJEB25962, sample SAMEA2042987) | human gut metagenome | biome: human gut; feature: human-associated habitat; material: faeces...
CACCACCAAGGTGCTGCAGGCGGCTGGCGTGCCCGTCGTGTACACGGGCCCGGTGGACCGTTACTTCGACTATGAGCTCGGCGACCTCAAGTGGCGCACGGTCGACTTCAAGGAGGTCCGCTACGACGAAGGCGACCACTTCGGCTGCCCGGTGATGAACTTCTCCGACGCGGACGTGCCGTACACGCGGGCGATCGAGTTCAAGAACTTCAACCCGGAGCGCAGGGCTTCGCAGAACCCGGACAGGACCGTGGTGTGGGAGGAGTACAGCCGTTTCGCCGAGCGTGGCGACGAGCCGTATTATCCGATCAACACGGAGGCCGACAAGGCGTTGTACGCGAGGTACGAGGAGCTCGCGAAGGCCGAGCCGAGGACCGTGTTCGGCGGCCGTTTGGGCACGTACAAGTATTACGACATGCACAATGTGATCGACACCGCGTTGACCGCGTACGAGGAACAGGTCGAACCACTCCTCAAAAAGTGATTTTCTGCATATGAAAATAGGGCCGCACAGACATTTCCTGTGCGGCCCTATTTTTCCGATTCCTATGGGACCTGTGTGAAATCCAAGTCCTTAAGGTAATTCTTGCCTACGGTCTGGTCATATTGAACCAGTTTGTAATCTTTGAGCAGCTCCTTTGCTTTAGCGCTTAAAGCTGTGACTTTGATGTCGTTGCCATCATGATCCAGGTACGTCGCCTTACCTTGCCCGATACCGCCGTTAGTGCCGATCACACGGCTCATTGCAGGGACTTCTTGTTGCAATTCCGTAAGCATCGCAAGATACGGTGATACCTTAGCGTTCATGTGTTCTGCAGCCAGCGGCATGAAATAGTTGGATGATGTGTACGCGGTGGTTGTGGGATTAACTTTCGTTCCATGGGAAGACGAAGCAGAATTTGACCAAATGAAATAATCTGTTTCATGCAAAACGGTTTTATTGTTCTTGTTCATATCTGCCGTGTCGTAGATGCCGGGCAGATGATCTCCATAGAAGATGACGGTGATTGGCTTGTCCATTTGGTCGAGCTGATTAAGGAAATCCGCCGTTTCCTGGTCGGTCCAGTTAATTCCTTTAGTGTAGGTATTGATATTCCAACGTTCCCCATCAGATAAATCCTCTGAAATATTGGCGTCTGAAAACTCGTTATTGTCATAGTAATCGCCATAGGGCATATGGTTCTGCATGGTAACGAGTTGCAAGAACTGCGAGGACTTCGAATCTTGTTGCCTATCGAGCAGGTCAAGAATGCTCTGATACGCTTCGCTGTCACTCACATAAGGCGAACGGTCGATGCAACCGGTATGTTTCAGCGGAATTTTGCTATCAAGCGTGTACAGGTATGAGAAGCCAAACTTCCTGTAGTTGATATTCCTCAGATACATGCTTTGCTGGAACGGATGCACCGCAGTAGAAGCATTTTTCCCATACTTTTTCATCCAAATCTGGTTGAACGAATAAGGATCATTCTGGTTCGGAACCAATTGCTGGTACGGCACAATCAAAGAATCATTGAAATTCGCAAGATTCAAGCCGGTCAAAGCCTGATATTCGATATTCGCGGTGCCACCGCCGTAACCGGGGGACAGCATGAGTCCTGAAGTGGTCGTGTTCTTGATATTACGGATGTTCGGTATTGGATCGAGACTAAAAGAAACGCCCGGAACGCGAGTGGGGTCGGAGAAAGTTTCAGACAAAATCATGATGACGGTATTGTCCGTAAGCTCACCTGATCGGGTATGATTGATGGCTTGCGCCTCTTGCGCATATTTCTTAGCGAGAGACTGCATGGTTTTTTGACTGTAGTTGTCGGGTTTATCCATGGCCTTGACCTTTGACAGGCTAAGGAATGTGGTGGCCGGATTATTGGCTTGAGCATCACCTATGGCATTCCATAATTGGGGCTCGTAGCCATTATCTTTAGCCCATTTATAGACGTTCGATCCAGGTGTGCCCAGGCCCATGGCGTAAGCGCTCAGCAGTACGACACTGAGGACTGCTGCAAGGACACGGAAAATGTTGCCAATGATGTTTTTGGCGTTTGCAATGGGGTGGCGCCATGAACAATGAATGAAACGTCTACGTCCGTCCAAGACGAAAAGAGCGAAGGCAATAATCGCAAACCAAATTACAAAATTAATCGCCCCATTGACGAATGCTTGACTGGATTTCGGTACGAATGACATGATGCTACCGGTGTCGCCGCCTGAAATGAATGTTAAATCCGCAGGGATGATCGGTTCATTACGCAGTTGTACTTTAATGCTATTGGCGACTCCAAAAGCGGTAAGGGCAACGCCGAAAACAAGAGTGGCGATCCAGAATCGGTTCGTTACAAGAATTAACGCAAGATAGATTAAAGCCAGTCCCATAAAACTGACGAGATAGACGTTTTTCTGTTCAAGCCACATTTGGCTGACAAATCTGGTGACTTGTCCGCCAACGCTTTGAAGGACTTTCGTCGTTTCGTCGATTTCAGTGCCCTTTTCATATTCGGGCTCGGAATACATTCCCCATTGAAGGAAAATGACTTCCGCTGAAGTGAGCAGGAAGAACACGATGGTGTAGAAGGCGTATGAGAACTTCATACGTTTCTTCCAGAGTGCATATACTTTCTTGAAGAATTTGATGATGAGCTGTACGGCTTTGAAGTTAACGAAGGTATGCCATGCAGTTTTTACTGCTGTGACAGCGGTGCGGATGGCGTGGCCGGCGGCGTCGACAGCTTTTGCGACTGCGTGCCCTGTTGCGGATAGCGCTTTTGCTGTGGTGTGTGCTGTTTGCTTACAGACTTTAACAGCCTGCATCAGAGGATGCTCGTTAGCTTGCGCGAGTTGAATTTCAGCAGATGGGGGGGCTGAATGGGTACTGTTGTTCGCAGCTTCGTTAATGGCTTCGTCAATGGACTTGTCGTCAGTCGTTTTTGGCAGATGGGGCGCATCGACTTTGGGAATGAAAACGCTTGCGTTATCGGAGATGGCGTGAATTGCTGATTTCTGCGTATACAGCCATGAACCATGGTGACCTGAAAGGGCGGATAGAGCGCAAGCGTTGCTACAAGCGTTGCTATCTTCGTCATTCGCAAGAGGGCGATACGTTCCGCCCGTAATCGGCTGCTTAGTAAGTTTTACGTATGAAGGCGCACAAGCGTGACGGTCGGGCGAGAAAATAGGCATCGTCGCATCCTTCAAAAAGATAGTCCCCTTATAATTGGAGGCTCTGTACAATTAAACCGGGTACATTTTAGTGTTCAGCTGTGGACGAACGAGTGTCTAGCGGATGTCTGAAAGGTGGCTGGAAGGTTAACCGGGTGACGGGCAGCAAACAGATGTGTTCAAGGTGGACAACATATGCGCGCGCAAGTGTTGGGCGTCATTCGCTGGTAGTGCACCAAAAAGCGCTGTTTGCATGAAGCCTTCTACAGCAGTCCCGCCATGTAGATCGGCAGCTTGACCACGTCATTTTCCACGACCAGCGGTTTCGGATGCAGCACATATCTGGTGCCGACCTTCTTATCGAATTTTGCCTTGAATTTGTCTAACGAGACCGTGCGGTAACGTTTCGATGACTTGACCTCGATGGGGCTGACCCTGTACTTCATTGCCGCGTTCTCGTACGGTTCGACGATGAGGAAGTCGATCTCCATGCGGTTCGACGGGTCGTCGCGATCGCTGCGCGAATAGAAGAACAGCCGGTGCCCGTTGGCCCGGAGAAGCTGTGCGACGACGTTCTCCGCGAGCATGCCCTCGTTGATCTCGATGCGTTCCAGGAGGATGTCCCGGTACAGGTTGCTTCCGGTCTGTTCCGAGTCGGCCAGGGCGAGAGTGGTGAGAAGTCCGGTGTCGGCGGCGTAGCATTTGACCGTCGAATGGTCCTCGCTAATGCTTAGCCCCACGCTCGGATCAGTGGAATTGAAACAGTCGTTGGTGATGAACGCATCGGAAAGCCAGAAGAAGGCGTCCTCGTAATCGCGGGTCTTCGCTTCCTTTCCCAGCGATGTGATGTTGAACTTCTTCTCCTTCTTGGAAAGCTGACCCACCAAGTTGTCGAAGATGCGCGTGATGCGTATCCGGTCGCTGCCGCCATGCTTGGAGATGTCCTGCCTGTACAGTCGGAGGATGTTCCGTTTGACGTTGTCGACTTTGCTGAAATCATGGGTCTCGACGTACTTCGACACAGCCTGGGGCATGCCTCCGACCAGCATGTATTCACGGAATAGCCGCATGGCCTTCCTGTGCAGCGAGTCGGGGAGCGGCCTGCGCTTCTTGAACGAGTCCGCGATGAGCGTGGACAGTGGCTTTTCTCCCAAAGCCCAGAGGAATTCATCGAAATCCATGGGATTCAGGCGGATCGACTCCTCCTCTGATGGAATGAGGATGTCCTTGACGTTCTCGCGGATAGAGACGAGTGAGCCTGTCTCGATGTAGTCGTAACGCCCGTCAGCCACCAGCTGCTTGATGGCCTCGCGGGCCTTCGGATACAGCTGCACCTCGTCGAAAATGATGAGGCTATCCCTCCTGTGCAGTTCCACTCCGTAGAAGGATGACAGGTACATGAAGAACGCGTCGAGGTCGTTGCGCAGGTCGACGAAGTAGCCCAGCACGTCATCGGGGGCTTTTGAGAAGTCGACGAGCATATACGATGCATAGTTCCGTCGTCCGAATTCCTCCGCGATGGTGCTTTTCCCGACGCGCCGCGCGCCCTCGATGAGCAGGGCTGTGCTTCCTTGGGAAGAATCCTTCCAGGAAGCCAGTTTTTCGTACGCTTTTCGTTCGAAAGTCTCCATGTCTCACCGCCGTAAATACACCAAATCAAGGGTAATAACATGCTTAATTATACACCAAATCAAGGGTAAGCGAAGTGCTATTTATACACCAAATCAAGGATAACTAAGGTGTTGTATGTACACCAAATCAAGGGTAATGTAATGGCGGTTTGCTGATCGGCTTGAATTAGATTTCTGACAGGTGGTCTTATATATGGTAGATTCTGGCGTTTGTCCGGACGTATTTCGCTTATATGTGGCAGCTCGTTTTTTGTGACAGACCGGTTAGAGGGTAATTGTGTACCCTCTAACTGCGGTTTTCCCGGAATGGACTGCCATACATAGGCGAGATGTCTCCGGTCAGCCTTCCAAATCTGCCATATATAAGCTCGATATGTTGAGAAAAAGTTTTATTAGGCGGAAATCGATGGCTGAATCTCGTTGGAGCCTACGATGGTTTCATCTAAAGCAACGGACCGTCAAACAGTTCGTCGTGGGATCCCAAGCGAATGAATCGGATTGTTGACGCTTCCGATCGCTCCGAGTAGATCACCAACACATCCATTTTCCCTTCGGCAAGATGGAATTCTGCATATCCCGAGTAGATTCCTCGTGGGCGATCAAGCATGTGAGGATTATATGATTCCGGAACGCGTCCGTACTCCTCAATGGCTTCGATCACATATTCGAGTTCCGTGACGATTTGAGGTATCCGTCGTGAGATGCGTTTGAAGTCGATCTGAAATTGTTGGTCGAATTTGATGGTAATCATGGCGTTTTGCCTGTTCAGCCGTGATTGTTGTGCAGCCAGGTGATGGCGTCTTGCGCGCTGTTGAAGGTGGCCGCGTCGTCTGGGAGGATACCGCGTTCCTTGGCTTCGGCTTCGAGCATGGCTCGCTTGGTCTGCTCGTTTGGCTCCGCGGCGCGCACGGAAGTGTCAAAAGGCAGGCGTTGCTGATTTACGAGCTGGATGCTTGCCATGGTTACGTAAGTGTTGAAATTCATGCCTATGGCGTCGAGTGTCTGGTTGACTCGAGCTTTCAAATCGTCGTTCATACGAATGGTAATATTGCCCACCTGAATCACCTGCCCTAATTTTGCGTGTAATTAATGTGTATTTTATGTCAAATGCACGCATGTTGCAATTGATAATGGGGATAAGTGTAGTTTCTGACAAAAATGACAACTTGTCGGTTTTCAGAAACTAGTACGTTGAGGTGGGGTGAAACTGTGTGGGAGAATCATGAGTGCTGTTTCATTTCCTCATCGGATAGGTCTAGCTCTAGAAGAACCGTGATCGCATCGGGGAACCGTGTGCTGGTCGGTGCGGATGGTGCGGTTGTGGAAGTGACGTCTTACCGTGCATTTTGGCCGCTAGCTCAACGGTCAGCCTTCCAAATCTGCCATATATAAGCCAGTTTGTGGAATCGCTTTATGGCTATGCAATCCTGCCGGTACTCTGAAATCGTGAGTAGTGAGATTTTCAAGCCGCGCAACATCATCGTGACCGGCGGATGTGGGTTTATCGGAGCCAATTTCGTGCGCTATGTGGCACATAGCCATCCTGACGTGCACATAACCGTGCTCGACAAACTGACCTATGCCGGAAATCCGCAAAATATCGCCGGTCTTCCGCAATCGCAAGTCGAACTTGTGCAAGGTGATATTTGCGATGCTGCGTTACTGGAACGTATCGTGCCTGGTCATGACTCGATTGTGCATTTCGCGGCCGAATCGCACAACGACAATTCCATCGCCAATCCTGAACCCTTCATCACAACAAACGTGGAAGGCACGTTCCATTTGCTTGAAGCCGCCCGTAAGCATGACGTGCGATTCCACCACATCAGCACCGACGAAGTGTACGGCGACCTCGCGCTCGACGATCCATGCAAATTCACCGAAAGCACGCCGTATAAGCCGTCAAGCCCATACAGTGCGTCGAAAGCCGCGTCCGACCAGCTGGTGCGCGCGTGGGTTCGCACGTACGGGCTTCGCGCCACGATCTCCAACTGTTCCAACAATTACGGGCCGTACCAGCATGTGGAAAAATTTATTCCACGCCAGATCACATCCATCATGGAAGGTGCGCGACCGAAACTATATGGCACAGGCGAGAACGTGCGCGACTGGATCCATACGGAAGACCACTCTTCTGCGGTGTGGGAGATTCTTACGCGCGGGCGGATCGGCGAAACGTACCTGATTGGCGCAGATGGCGAAATGAGCAATATTGCCGTAATGCGTATGATTCTGCGACTTATGGGGTGTGTCGAAGATGCGTTCGACTGGGTGCGTGACCGTCCCGGGCATGATCGGCGTTATGCGATCGACTCTAGTAAGCTGCGTACCGAACTCGAATGGAAGCCTGTGCACACCGATTTCGAAGCCGGTTTGCAGGCGACCATCGCTTGGTATGCTGCCAACCGTGCCTGGTGGGAGCCCGCCAAAGCCGCCACCGAAGCCCGCTACCGCGCACAAGGCCAGTAAAGCGCGTCAGACGGGAGCGTTTGCGACGGTGCGTCATGGCGGATGCGGCGCAGCCTGGCAATTGGGTCCGGTAAGTGGTGATTGGGAAATAACGTGCTGCAAGTAGTTGGCTTCGTCAGGAAATGGCTGCGAGAGCCGGATATACGTTCTGGCCTAATGACCCAGCTGTGAATCCAAGTCTCCCAAATCTGCCGTATATAAGCCAGATACGGTGCGAAAGTATATTTAATGGGACGTGAACGGCCAACATCACCATGATTGATGGCGGCCGTTTGCATATCCACACATGGCTTTGATGTCTCAGCTGTCCAGAGCGAAGGTGATGGAATCCCGTCCTAGAACCGCCGCGTACAGCACGCCGCCGAGCACGGCGGGAACGAGCGTGCTCGTCTGGTTCACTACGTTCACCACGGCCATCGCGCGACGCATCACATCCTCTCCATGGGAGCGGAACATCTGCGGCAGCGCCGCCTCCTCGGGCCTTTGGCATGACATTGTTCTGCAAGGACTGGCTGCTGCAGCAGCATAATGTGTGTTTTATTATTCGGCCTTGGCGGCTTGCTGGTCAATCCAATTGTTGACGTCGGTGACCGCCTCGTCAAGGGTTGCTTTGGCGGCTTTGTAGTATTTGGAATCTACGGGTTGACGATTTCCGCTCCGAATGGCCAGAGCGCAAGCTTGGCCATCTTGAACGATTGCAATCCGAACGGAATACCGATGATGGAGATGCAGTTGAGTACGCCGGCTCCCAGATAGCCGAACGCCATCCACCAGCCGACCAGCACCACCCACAGGATGTTGGCCAAGGCAGAGCCGACTCCGCCGCCGTATTGCACGGTTTTGCCAAACGGCGTCAGGGTGAGTCCCGCCATCTTGAACGCTTGAAGGCCGAACGGGATGCCGATGATGGAGATGCACAGAATCAGTCCCACCAATGCCCATCCGATTGCGATGGCCAACCCACCAAGAATGATCCACAGGATATTGCCGAGAACTCGCATGATTTGCCCCTTTCCGATTCCGGTCGATGCCTCGCATGTCCGGCTTCACTATTTTGCCAGACATCATGACGGAAACACGAGACGCAACCCTTGGCTCGCCCCTGATTCATCCTCGGACCGCTACCCAGGCGGATCGTATGCGGTAAGCCCAATCCTTTTGTAAAGATTTTGTGTATTGTCGGGCATGCGTGGGTTTCACCGTCGATCTGAATGATGATAGGCTTCTCGATGTCTGCCGTACGAAGACCCCATCAAGGAGATGCCATGAACCTGTATCGCTACGCGATGTTCATCGCACGCGCCTGCCGTGGGTCGTTCGTCGGCAATGTTCTGTTTGCCAATCCACAAATGGCCCTATTCTCGATGCTGGTGTAGCGGGGACACGCCTTATGCCGGGATGTACCGATGGCCCATCCGCAGTCGACGTCGCATGAATCGCTCACCATAGCCATCAACTTACGCAAAGCCGCGAATCGTTTGCCGTATATGAATGCGGAACGGATGGCGGCTTTTCCTTTACCCCGGACTCATCGGTGTCCCCGCGTCTTGACACAAGTATGGGGCCGGATCGCCCACACATGCCGTTACCAACAGAAGGAAATGCTGTGACCTCACAGAAAACCGCGGAATTCGGGTCCGCCGCCAGTTCCGTAAAGCCTATTGATTCGCACGCCCGATTCATCGTCGTGGGCGTGATCGTCGTCGGCTCGTTCATCGCGCTGCTCAACCAGACCGTCATGTCACCGGCCTTGCCGGCACTGATGCGTGATTTCAATATCACCACCGGCACCGTGCAGTGGGTGACCAGCGTCTACATGCTGGTCTCGGGCATCATGGTGCCGATTTCAGGCTATCTGATTGATAAATTCTCCACCCGAAAGCTCTTCGCCGGAGCTCTTGCCACTTTCATGGTCGGCACACTGCTGTGTGCCGTCGCGCCGAATTTCGTGCTGTTGCTCGTCGGACGCATACTGCAATCCGCCGGCTCCGGCGTGCTGTTGCCATTGGTCGCCGTAGTGCCGATGCTCGTCTATCCGCCGGATAAGCGCGGCACCGCCATGGGCATGGCCGGTATCGTCATGGCCGCCGGCCCGGCTATCGGCCCGGTTGTCGGTGGTCTGGTGATTGACAGTTTCGGATGGCGCCCGATGTTCATTGGTATCGCAATTGTGGCACTGGTCATCCTTGTCGGAGGCACGATGATGCTCAAGAACGTCGGCGAGTTGAAGAACCCAAAGCTCAACATCCTGTCCGTGATCCTTTCGACCATCGCGTTCGGTGGCCTGCTCTATGGCTTCTCGTCTGCTTCCACGATGGGATGGGCCAGTCCGGTCGTCATTATTTCAATCGTCGTTGGTCTTGTGGCCTTCGTCGCATTCGTATACAAGCAAGTCAAGCTCGATGAGCCATTGTTGCGCGTTGACACCCTTGCCACCCGCAACTTCCGCAACTCCGCGATTCTGGTCACTCTGATCAACGCCGCAGTCGCCGCAACCAACGTGACGTTGCCTATCTTCATCCAGAATGTGCTCGGCCAATCCGCCACCGTCACCGGCATGGTCATGCTGCCCGCCGCGGCGGTCGGCATCATCCTGAGTCCGGTCGCCGGTGCCGCATTCGACAAATTCGGCCCGCGCGGCGTGGGCATCGGCGGCCTTGCGCTCATGACCATCTCTCTTGGTCTTCTCGGCACCATCAACACCAGGACATCAGTGCTGTTTGTCGCCGTGTTCTGCGCATTGCAGGCATCCGGTCAGGCTATCGCCAACATGCCGATCAACACTTGGGGCGTCAACGCTTTGCCGAACGACATGATCGCCCATGGCAACGCCATCGCCAACACCGGCCGCCAGATCGCGGCAGCCATTGCGACCTCGCTTCTGGTCACCGCAGAAACATCCATGACCGCCTCGCACATGTCCCAGGGTGTGAAGTCCGCCACGGCCAGCGGCATCGCGTTCTCCTACCTGCTGTGCGCCGCCATCTCGCTGGTCGCCCTGATCATCTGCATCTTCACCGTCACCAGCCGTGCCAAGGAGAAGGCCGCACGCAACGCCAAGGCCTACGAGGCGCAAGCCTCCGCCGAAGTCGCGGCCGAAACCACTGAAGGCCAGCCCGCCGAGCATCACTACGCCGGCGCATACGTGGCCCCCGCCGCCTCCCTGTTCAAGCAGGCCCAGGAACAGTCCATCGGCGGAATCATGGACGATCAGCCCTACAGCTGCCTGGACAGCGATGACATCACGCATGTGGTGCGCGAGTTCATCCGCCTCAACGTCTCCAGCCTTCCCGTGGTGAACGGCGATGGCAGGCTCGTCGGCTTCGTCAGCGACGGCGATATCCTGAAATCGATTGCCACCTATGAATCCCGTACGGTTCCCACCGGCACCGGTTCGACGATGGTGGTGTTCGACGACGAAACCGTGGCCTCCAAGGTGCAGGCGCTCTCCGGCAAGAAGGTGATGGACATCGCCACGCGTAAGGTCGTTGCCGCCACGCCCGACCAGCATGTTGGAGAGGTGGCCCGAATCCTCGCCAAGAAGCAGTTCAAGAAACTGCCGGTGGTGGATGGTGATGGCAGACTCGTCGGTGTGATCCGCCGTAAGTCCGTGATGGAACATGCCTTCGACGCGTTGTTCCCAAAGGATGATCGGTGATTCGGCGTCATCATCGCTGAATAGAATGAATGGAATATGAGGCTTCCCTTCTCACGGGGAAGCCTCATTGCTTTGTCCGCGGAGTCTTACGGCACCTGCGCAAGGGCAACGTCACGCTTTCATGATGCACTATTGAATAGTGTGTTCCTATCGTTGCATGGTGACGCTAACGCATGGCGTCACGATACTGAAGCCTGCCATCTAACGGCGGGTACGGCTCGTTGCTGGAGTCGTGCACGCATACGCGCGTCGGCGTGCGTATGCCGTGATGTGACCTTTGTAGTGGAATTGAAGAGTTGAGGGGCTTCTGCTGTTTTCGTGGGTTAGGCTCTTGGTCGTGGTAGGTCATAGGGCAGATCTTCAACAAAGACATAGCCGCACGCAAAGTGGTGCGTCACCGCGATACCTTCCAGCGTGTGCAGGACTATCTCATCAACAACTATGCAGCTCCCACGAATCTGTCGGGGATCGTCGACTATATGAAACATGGCGAAGGCGTGACGGTCAAACGTGAGACTCTTGCGAACTATGTCCGGCTGTTGGAGAGTGCGAAGGTCCTCTACAAATGCCCGCGATTCGATTTGCGTTCGCGCAGGTCGTTGAGAGGAGGGGAGAAGTATTATCTTGCGGATCCTGGCATACGATTCGCGCGTAACGCTGGTACGCGAATGAGTTACGGACCAGCCTTGGAAAATGCGCTGTACGTGCATTTGAGGTCGAAAGGCTACGAGGTGAGCGTGGGCATTATTGGTAAGCTGGAGTGCGACTTCATTGTGCGTAAGCGGGAACGGTACGCCTATGTGCAGGTGTCGATGAGTGTGCAGGATCCTAATGTTGAGGAGCGTGAATTCCGTCCGTTCACGAAGCTGGCTGACGGGTATCCGAAATACCTGTTCAGTTTGGACCAGCTGCCAATGCAACGTGACGGCGTAAGGCATCTCAACCTGATGGAGTTTCTACGCACGGACGGAGATCTCGACCTCTCATAGCGTTTGGTGGGTGCGATGGCGACCACTGCGATCACTGCGACGATGACGATGGTTTTGCGCGGTCTCGCATTGTTTTTCTGCGTGGTTGGCCGCATTGCTGGTTTCTTTCTTCTTGTGCGGCTCTCATTTTGGACAAATGTTGCGAGTGTGCAAAAACACTTTCGAAAAACGATTTACCGGTGGAAATAGTGTGGATTATTTTGCTGTGAAAGGAATTTGTTTGTTATTGCGATGCTGGGCGCGTCAGGTTTGCGTGGTATTTATGCTGGAAGGATAAACGTTTTAAGGGGGTTTGGATGGCGTATCGTGCGACACTGAAGGATGTGGCCGCTGCCGCAGGGGTGTCTGTGACGACGGTTTCGCTGGTGTTGAATAATCGTCCTGCTCGCGTGTCCGAGGAGAAGCGCAGGGTCATTGCCGATGCGGCGAAGAAACTGAATTATGTGCCGAATCAGAGCGCGCGAAGCTTGGTGACCAAGCAATCCCAGTTGGTGGCGTTGATTGTGCCTGATATTGAGAACTTGTTTTTCGCGGCGTTTGCCAAGTGCGTGGAGGATGAATGCGCGGCGCAGGGGTATTCGCTGATTGTGGCCAATTCCGATGATTCGCGTGAGTCGGAACAGGCTTTGCTGCGCAGGCTGACGTCACGTGGGGTGGATGGCGTGCTGCTGATTCCCGCGCGCGAATCCTGCGCGGCCGGTGCTGGCGCCGCGTTGCGTGAGGACGTGGAGCGTGTCACCTGCCCGGTGGTGCTCATCGACCGACTGACGCAATGCGGTTGGTGTGACGCGGTCGGCTTCGACAACTATCTCGGCGGTCGGCTTGCGGCACAATACCTGCTGGAAGGCGGGCACAAGCGCATCGGCA
>ENA-OPWW01000920-OPWW01000920.1-human-gut-metagenome-genome-assembly--contig:-NODE-920-length-12752-cov-1.941088_pt1 | contig 12752 bp, 8 predicted proteins | sample MGYA00241513_ERZ502018 | MGnify/ENA primary metagenome ERZ502018 (study PRJEB25962, sample SAMEA2042987) | human gut metagenome | biome: human gut; feature: human-associated habitat; material: faeces...
AAAAACCCGCCGCATACCGGACGTGTGAAAGAGCTGGTGAAGATGTTCCCCAATGCTAAATTCATCTACCTGATGCGTAACCCGTACACCGTATTTGAATCTACACGCAGCTTCTTCACCAACACCATTCAACCGCTGAAATTGCAGGACATCAGCAACGAAGAACTGCAAGAGAACATTCTTTCGGTTTATGCCAAATTGTACCATAAGTACGAAGCCGACAAGAAGTTCATTCCAGAAGGCAACCTGGTAGAAGTCCGCTTTGAAGACTACGAGACCAATGCATTTGACATGACGCAGGAAATCTACCAAAAACTGCAGATTCCAGGCTTTGAGGACGCTCGTACCGACATCGAAGCTTACGTCAACAAAAAGAAAGGTTACAAGAAAAACAAATACCAATACAAGCCTGAGACAGTAGAACTGGTGGAAAAGAACTGGTCGTTCGCCTTGGAGCAGTGGGGATATAAATTGTAAGACTAAACTCAATAGAACAAAAAATGCGGGACATACGTTCCGCATTTTTTGTTACACATTCTCAATCTGTTTACTTACATACGATTCGGAATCCTACAGCCGTTTTCAGATGAGCAGAATCAGGATAAACAATACTCAATCCATCAGCCTCTTGCTTCCATTCTATCTTATTCTTCTCTCCCAACAATTCCACAGAAGTCACCTGCTTTTGTCCTATACCCGCATCACTCCCTAAAGAGACGATTTTCAGTTTATCACCAGCCTTTGGCACAGTCATACACCAAGCATAGATGGCCCCATCTTTGCCAACTGTAAAACGAAAATCGGTGGTATAGAAGGAATGATTCGCCTGATTTGCCCCAATAAATCCGCCGGGCAACACATTCAACTTACCATCCTTACCCTCGCCCAATACAGTCCATGCAGAACTGCCATAAATTCCCTGTCCGTTTATCCGCATCCATTCACCTACTTCTTTCAGCATCTTCACACAGCCTTCATCCAGAGAGCCGTCGGGACGAAGTGGAATAGACACTCCTACCGCACCATCACGGGCCACTATTTCCAGAAGATAACGTATCACGGCATCTGAGCTATACACAAAATTCGGCCCATAGAACCAGTCACCGACCGGAGTCTCTGCAATCCAGGCCTGATCGGTTTTGATATTCTCCGGAATTCCCGTCTCACAAGTATTGACCGTACCATTTGTCTGCTTCCTGAACTTCACGATACTAAATACATCCACCTTTCCCCGTCGATCCAGCGTCTTATTATAAAAATCCGCTATTACCCGTTGCATGGCATCACATTTGTATCCAGTACCTGTTCCAGAGCCACTGAAAGGTTGCTGGTCTGTACCGTCTGTATAAATGAAATCCGGATTGTACTTATCTACGGCATCCATCATTCTCAACGCCCACCATTTGGCATACCATTCAGCATACTCCAAATGTCCGCTAAAGATACCGGCCTGAGGAGGAGACCATCTTGAATTAGCCGCCTCAGCCACCGTTTCATACTCCCTCAAATTAATCCCATAGAGATATTTAGGGTCTAATCCTTCCCACCATTTACCTTTGCCGTCAGCCAGTGTCAGGTTTCCGTCGTATGGCACTCCTTTCTTATCACCTTTCGTGTCACTTTGAAAAGCAGTTTGCCACCACCAGGAATACTCATGATGGAAGGTAAGACCAAAACGGATTCCTGCCTTTCTTGCAGCTTCCTCCCATTCACCAATCAAATCACGCTTCGGTCCCAGACGCGTAGAGTTCCAAGGTTGATATTTAGAATTCCACATATCAAACTGGTCATGATGCACACCCTGAATAATAAGAAACCTTGCCCCTGCATCCCTGTATATATTCACCAAAGCCTGCGGATTAAACTTCTTCGGATTCCAGTCGCGCAATACCTCCTTGTATCCCACTTCCGAAGGATGTCCATAATTTTTCAGATGATTTTCATACGCCGGTGTCCCCTCCACGTACATTTTTCGGGCATACCAGTCTCCGCTTTCTCCTGCCGACTGCAGTCCAAAATGTATCCAGATTCCGAACTTGGAATCCCGCAACCACTCCGGTGTACCCGGATAATTTGCCTCAATCGACTTCCATGTGGGTTCATATGGCCCGGAAGTTATCGGCAAATCTAATTTCACCTCATCAAAAGTCTGGATATTCCCCATCGGAACAGAATTTTCCGCCAACGGCTTGTGTACTGACGGTATCGGTCCTAACTGATAATTCACCCCATTACTCTGCTGCTGGGAAAAAGCCGTTGCACAAGCCCCCAACCACAAACAGCCTAACATTACAAACTGATTCATATTCAAATATCATTATAAAATCACAACATAGATATCATGCTAATAAAAAATAAATGTAAACAGAAAATAAAAAAAAGAATAAGATAAAAATGTAAATTTATAGGACAAAATCGATAATCAAGTTGGAAGAAAAGGATCCTTTTCTTCCAACTTGATTGATTAATATACTTTACAAACAATAAAATTAGTCTTTAGTCATTAAAGACTTTAACCGACTTAAACTTTCTTGAAATGGCGGTGTTACATTCACTGCTCTCCAATCTTCGTATAAAGTTGGACAACATGGATACGTTTTTTTAAGGTCCTCCCAAGAATTCCACAACTGTTCATAATCATGTATTGCATCCTTCGCTTCCATGGAATCTATCTTTATTCCTCTTACATCATACTGTGCTAAAAGAATTTGAATACGCCATATTTGAAATGCCAATTCATACTTAATTCTACCATAGATAGTAGAAACTTCCACAAACTCTTTATCTTCTAAATTGGGTAAACGTATCTTTTTTGCAAGACTTTCCATTTCATACCATCTTTTTAGATTATTCCTTTTCTCTTCTAAGATTAGATTCTCCATCCCCTTCTCTACTACCTCATTTAAATTTATACCAGTAAGAAATTGATCACGAATCCACCACACGTTTCGTTTTAAAAGTTTTGTATCTTGACCTAAAAAAACAGCGTCTTCACTTAATAGACATAAACGTCTTAAATATTCGGCACTCGTCCTGTCTAAATGTAGAACGTTCATTGCATAATCATAGAAGATTTCTTCTTCCTTTCTCTGAGGAGAATTAATATATGTCCGAATAACATATTCGTTTAAATTTACCCAAAATTCATTGTCAAAATAGGGCCCATACCAACCGTCTCCCCATGTCCAAAGCCAAAAACCTTTGACAATGGAAGTATCATACAAATCTCGAATTCCCTTTTTTTCATCCAAATCATTCCATCCTTCAATAACTCCTTTTCCTATATAATACGGATGTGCATTCTTCCCATAACATCCAGCCTGATTAATTGAGACTTCAACTATCTGATTATGCTCACCAATCCCTATTGTTTTATTAAAAGGATATCCTCGATTAAAATCATAATTGACATGCTTGATAGATATATACAAATTAGGATGAACTTGAACGCTATTCATGACACTTATATACATATCTGGTCTAACATGCAAATTTTCAAAATCCCAAGTGCGATAATATAATTTTTTCTTGCGCTTTACACAAATTTCTTCGCGTAAGATATTTAAAAATAACACATGTTCCTCAACAGAACGAGCTGGAGATTCTCCTTTATGAAAAGGAGCATCATGCAAGTAAGTTTCTCCATGTCTAATCACCAATCCGTCTAAATTAGGAAATCTCCAAAATAGTTCATCTATTTGCGCCCGAAGAATTTCCTGTGTCATAGGCCTAAGAATTGAAATCTGACCTTTTTCATTTTTCATTTCATCACCATACTTTTCCATCACAGATTTAGGTACAACTAACATATCTGTGAATGGCAACGCCTCAAGTCCCGCATCTTTAACTCTTTTTAAATACATTCTCACCGAAGCAGCATGACGTTCAATCCAAAAACGTTCCTCGGAACGTTGAGGTATTATATCTGTCTTCCACTTATCATAAGTCAATCCACATTGCACCTCAATCTTGGGTACTTGTCCCATATATCCCAAGCCTGATATAAAATTGGGGTCCGTATATCTGGAAAGGAATTGTGGTTCTCCTGGATTGTGATGAACCATATTCAACAAAATATTATAACGAGATTGGCTCCAAAGTGTACTTGTCATCAACAGACATAAAATATAAACTATTTTTTTCATTCTATGCTTACAATTATAAGTGGTTTATATATTAATAACCTGGATTTTGTTCTAATACAGCCTCTGTATTACGCTCAATCTCTTCATAAGGAATAGGCCACAAATTATGCTTCTCAGCCATATTCCTTACCAATGGATTATGAGCAACTTCAACTGTCCTATAATATACTAAACCAAGTCGACCTAAAGTCAAACGCCTCTTCTCTTCAAGTCCTAACTCTCTCATTCGTTCATCAAGAATATAGTCAATATCTATATCATTCTCAGAACAAAGTTTAGCATTAGCTCGCGAGCGAACAACATTAATATCTGCTTTTGCCAAATCTTTTCGGTTCATCCCTAAAGCTGCCTCAGCTCTCAATAAATAAGTTTCCGCAAGACGAAAAAGGTATTGATCTGCATACGTAAATCCAGCATTACTACTTAATGCTAATGTTTCAAAATTATCAAACAACTCTTCAGGATGCTGACCAGGGGTGGTACATTTACTTTGATAGGCAAACCACGATCTAGAGGGAACTTCTATACCCTCAGGCGGGTTCTCTGTATCAAGAACTTGTCCATAAAACTTAGACTCAGGATTATCACATATAAATTTTCTAACTATATTATAATTGGAATTCCTCATATCATTCCAATCAGAGTTTTCCCAAATAGTATTCGAAAAATATATTGTTGGAATACCAAAACCAACACCACGACCACCAGAGCTAAAAGTCGAGTTCGGCCATAGAAATGGAGAAACCCCTTCTCCATCTACACGTAAATCACGCACTAATGGACAAAAAACTCTTTCTGCTTTATATCCACTTCCATATACATTTGATGTTCCATTGTCACCTCCTATCACATTAGTCTCATATTGTATAACCCAAATAGCTTCTGTATTACCACTATTTCTATTTTGATTACCAGCACGAAACAAATCGTAATACACATCACCTGGTTCAGATTTTAATGACCCAAACCGATTTTTCATTAAATCCAAATCCGGATTATCAATAACAAGAGTTGCTGCATCATAAGCTTCTTCATATTGTTGATTCGCCAAATACACTTCTGATAGTAAATGATATGCAGCTGGTTGAGAAATTTCTCCATCAGCAACTTCTGTAATAGGAGAAAGATTTTCGGCTGCAAACTTTAAGTCCTCTATAACTTGAGACAAAACCTCCTCCTTAGAACTGCGCACATAATTCTTTTTAGGAACAAAAATCTCCTCCAATTCAATAGGAACACCACCATAAAGATAGGCCAAAGTCCGATACGCAAATCCTCTAAAAAACTTAGCTTTTGCTTCAAATTTTTGTTTCTTATCTTCTGACATCGAGGATGCAGGCAATCTTGAAATAATAGTATTAGTTTCTGCTACAATCTTATATAAGTTTGTCCAATGTGAATTTAAATATGTATTGCTTGGATTACATGTATTATCAAAGTCATTAAAACGTTGAGCCCCCTGTATTTGGCCATCATAAACTAAATCAGTACCAAAAATATAATCAAAAGTTTGTTGCTCATTTCCCGAGTAAAACTCGGAACGTACTAACCAGTACAGATTATTTACGGATTTATCAAAATCACTACTAGTAACAAATGAATTATCTGCACTTTTAAAGTCTAAAGCCTCTTCGTCCAAGAAATCAGAACAAGATGACAAAGTAACACATGCCAATGCTAATATTAAGAGTAAATTTTTCATCTGCAAATTATTTTAAAAGGTTAAATTTAAGCCAATAGCATAAGATTTCATGACTGGGTATGCAAAAACTAACCCATCTCCCGTTTCTGGATCCCACCCCTTCCATTTTGTAATGGTAAACAAATTCTTTCCAGATAAAGATAATGATAATGCCTGAATACCAATTTTAGACAATAACTTTTTGTCAAAAGTATAGTTTAAACAAATGTCTTGCAATCTTATAAAACTACGATCTTTCCAATAACTTGGCGTCACACTAGGTACTTTAACAGGAATTCTATGCTCAGCATTTGGATTTGCTGGTGTCCAATAATCAATTTCTGCAAACAAATTATTTCGAATCATATTATCTCCAGAATTATTACCCAAATCACTAACGGCATCATTAGCTCCCAAATATCCGTTTTTACCACCTTGAACTGAATTGATTAACATATACAATGACCAATTCTTATATGTAAACCTATTTGTAAGACTAAATCGATATGCAGGATCCTTTGAACCTAAAATCTTCCTATCATTTTCAGCATCTATTTTCCCATCATTATTCAAATCTTCAATTTTCTCACATCCAACATATGTTCCTTCCGGTATACGACCCATTTTTTCATCTTCAAGTCCCCACAGACCAAGAATATTATAATCATATATAGCATTTATTGATTCTCCTATAAATAATCCACTTGCTATTAAATCATCTTCTTTTCCATCATTGTTTATATCTCCAAGAAGTTTAGTAATCCTATTTTTATTTTTAGAAAAGTTAAAACCTAAATTCCAATTAAAATCTCCAATTCTCAGAACATCAGCATCTAATGATAATTCAATTCCCTTATTACTTAACTCTCCTATATTAGATGGAATCGTCGAAAAACCAGTAATTGTTGGAATGTTAACATTCCACAATAAATTACTAGTTTTTGTATTATAGTATTCTATGCAAATATTGAAACGACTGTTCCAAAGTGATAAATCCAAAGCGTAATTCACACCTTTTGTCGTTTCCCATTGTAGATTTGAGGCCATACTAGAAACGAACTGAGCATTAGCAGTACTTGCTCCATCTCCAAAAATATAAGAACGACTGCCATCCATTTTGGCCATAGTGGAATATCGACTCGTTAAATTTCCATTTTCTCCATAAGAAACTTTTAATTTCAAATTATTAATAAATGGAACTTAAAAAAACTCTTCATTCGAGATTGTCCAAGCGACAGCACATGAAGGGAATAACGCATACTTATTGTTAGGAGAAAAGCCTGAAAATCCATCACGCCTCAATGTAGCAGTAAAGAAATATTTATATCGATAGTTATAATTAATCCGACCCATTTGATAAAGATATTGTTCCTTCCAAGCTTCAGATCCTATTTTCTGTATAACGGCCTGTTCTAGACTATTATACCCTAAAGCTAAATCACTATATTGCTCTCCACTAGCAGTAGTATATTCATATCTTTGTGACCTTAACCCAAAAACTGCAGTTAAATCTAAAGAATGATCATTAGCAATCTTGGTTTTATAATTTAAGATATGATCTATAGTATAATCATAAGTAGAATTATTGTTTTTATAAGCATAACCATTTTGATTTGAGCCCCATCTATTTGCATAAAAATGCTTCTCCCACTTATAATTATTCCCCCAATTCACTCTATAATTAAAACCTTTAAGAAAAGGCAAATCAATAGAAGCGTATGCCAAAGCAGATAACATGTTTGATTGTTCAGTATCTTGTGACTCTAATGCTAAAAAAGGATTTGTAAGACTAGCATTAGGACTATAAATGAGATCTCCATTATCAGTATATGGGACATTAAGAGGACTATACATATAAACTACACGCAAATCGGGGGATGCACCTGAATAATCCATAAATGAGCCAAATGTTTGTGTCCCAATTTTTAACCAATTAAACACCTGAGTTTCAACATTTATACGAGCATTCTTTCTATCAAAATTATCATTTACAACATATCCATTCTGCTTAGTATATCCTCCTGAAATATAGAAATTTGTTTTATCTGTAGCATTACTCACACTAACTTGATAATCCATATAATAACTATCTTGAGTAGCATTATCAGCCCAATTATAATCAGTTCCATTATCATATCCTACTACCTGAGTTGCATCTATTTTACTTCTGATATCAAAATCAGGATTAATCTCTACATAATCAGGACCTAAATAGGCTCCTTGATCCCAATAATAATCATAAATGGATTTTATTTTTTGATCACGGTTAAAAGGATGAAGTTTAACAGTTGGAGATTGTGAAGCAAATGAGGCAGAAAAATTAATAACCGGCTTTTGAGCTCGTTTGCCTCGTTTTGTTGTGATTAATAACACTCCATTAGCAGCGGAAGCTCCATAGATAGCTTTAGAACTTGCATCCTTAAGTACATCAACAGAAGCAATATCCGATGGATTAATACTAGCCATTGTTCCATTATAGATAATTCCATCTAATACAATTAATACATCTTGGCTTCCATTTATAGTTGATTGCCCTCTGACTTGTATGTCTGCCGCCCCTCCAGCTTTATTAACCTGGCCAATATTCAAGCCTGGTGTAACCCCTTGCAAAAATTGAGTCAAACTAGCATTGGGCGCATTTCGTATATCTTCCATATTTACCCGATTTACGGATCCTGTTAAGTCAGACTTACGCTGGGTTCCATATCCTACAACCACAACTTCATCCAGAGTCTTGGAATCCTCTTGCAAAATAACTTTCATTATACCATTAGAAGTCATGGCGCACTCTTGAGAAATATACCCCACATAACTGATACACAAAGTAGCCTCTTCATTAACAGACAATGTGTAATTTCCATCAAAATCAGTTATAGTACCATTCGTAGTTCCTTTTTCAACTACTGTAGCTCCTATAATAGGTTCACCTTTTACATCCTTCACAGTACCTGAAACAGTTCTTTTCTTTATTGATACAGTCTGCTGTTTACGCCCTTTCTTTATAACAATATTTTTACCTTGAATTTCATACGACACATTCTGCCCTTTCAAAATCTGAGCTACCGCATCTTTCAACTGACTGGCATTAATTGAAACCGTACGGTCTGTATCCACATCACCTGCTATATATACGAAAGAATAACCACTCTTGGTTTGAAGTTCCGTCATCGCCTTCTTCACCGATACATTGCTCATTTTCAACGATATACTCTGTGAGTATATACTTAGATTAAGGCATAGCAAAGCCCCGGCCATTAACATGGCTTTTTTTCTGTAATTCATAAGCTTAAATTTTAAGATTAAAAATTTCTGATAAAAGGCGTTTTACAAGGAATGTTTTATTACTTTTGCCACATTCCTTAGAAAACATCTTAAAAACTAACAAGTTAGAAAGAACTAAGGTATTGCCGGAGGAACTCCCCTTCTTCCGGTTTTTTTATGTTCTTCCACTAAAAAGCTAAATCAGGTATCCACTTTTTGCATAACATGAAGATTTTAGTGTGTTTAACAATCGGTTAATATAAGGTTATTTCCCGGTTTTTCTGCGTATAGCGCACTTTTCCGGTCTTTTCTAATGCTTCCAAAATATCTTTAATGCCTTGTTCACCACGGCCAAAGCATCCATAAAAGCAGAAGTCCCGAAGAGAATCTGTAGCAAAGGTTATATGTACATCATAACTGCGTTCCAGTATCTTTACAACCTCCGGCAACGGCAACTCATCAAAAAACAACTTACCGGAAGTCCATTCCAATACATTCTTTACTTCTTTTGCTTCTTTTGTCATACGGCCTTCCGCCTTATCCAGCGTAACTTGCTCATTCGGAAGCAAAATCATCTCTGCTTCTGCCCGCAGACGATTGCCTAATGCTACTTTTCCTTCCAGCAAAGACACTACTGCTTCTTCATCGTTCGGATAGTCACGGAAATTAAACTTGGTACCTAATACCCTGACCGACAAAGAAGGAGTCTGTACATGAAAAGGAAGTTTCTCATTACGCTCTACTTCGAAATATCCTTCTCCACTTAATTCCACCTCACGGTTGTCTACTCCAAAATCCTGCGGATAGACCAGACGGGAACCGGCATTCAGCACTACCAGTGTACCATCGGGCAAACGGAGGCGTGTCTGTGCACCGAGAGGAGCTTCTACCTCTACCTGAGTCAATATATTTTGCAGGTTGTTTTCTCCCTGGCGGTAAGAGAAGAAGGAAATAAGTCCTACTACCAACACAGCGGCTGCATATTTATAGATTGTTTTCCAACCTATGACTTTCTTGGATTGCTTCTGAGCTGTACTTGCTTCCACTCGTTTCCGGAAGATTTCAAAAGCGCGGTCAGCATCGTAACGCGTACGTTCTTCCTCCTGCACGGCAGAAAACCAAATTTCCTGCTGTTGCATGAAATAACGTCGGTTTTCTTCAGAACTGGCAATCCATGCGTTCAGTTCTTCGCATGCTTCCTTACTCAGACCTTTACTCAGAAAAGCGGCAATCAGTTCGTCGATATGTGAATTTCTTTCTTCCATTTTCAGGGTTTCTATAGGTGAGACGAAATTTTCGCCTGAGCGGGTAGGCGAAAAATGTAATTTTTTTATTTGAAAGTCGAAAAAAATAAAATCAGGATAATCAGGTACTTCCCGAGTTCTGCATGAAGAGATGATAATGCACTCTTTATGTGATACTTGACTGTATTAACAGAAATATTCAGCTCTGTAGCAATTTCTTCGTATTTTTTCCCCTCGAAACGACTTTTGATAAAAACTTTCCGGCAGACTTCCGGCAAATTCCGGATGGCATGATGAATTTCTTCTTCCAGTTCATGTTCCAGCAAACTTCCCAGAGGATAATCGTCAGAGAGCAGATAACGCATTTCTCCTTCTTCAGGTATAGAAGAAAAAGCCACTTCCGTACGTTCTTTCTTGGAGGACAGGTAATCCATACAATGATTCCGCACGGCACGCACTAAGTAACTGCGTAAGGAAACTTGAATGTCGAGTGTCTCATGTACTTCCCACAGATGAAAAACGACATCTCCTACCAGCGTTTCGGCCAGAAAATCATCTCCCACATATTCACGCGCTATATGACACAACAAGGCATAATGATGACGGTAGAGGTATTTATAAGCCTCTTCATTTCCTCGTTTCAGTTGCTCTATGATAATTTGCTCCTCGATTTTCATCTGTGTGTTGTAGCGTAAATTCAATTCATTCAAACAGTTTTCGATAATAGGCGGCTTTATCTGATATTTGTTTCCATTGTTCTATCCCATTGATGGAAGAAGAATGTACCCGCTCATAAAACGCGATTTCCTCATGAAGCGGACGGAAATCATTTTGCATCAGCGAAAGATTCAGCGCTTTTTCAATTCGGGCAAAACCGTACATCAGAGAATCCTGTGCTACTTGCTGAATTTTTATCGTATAGGCAGAATCAGCTCGCAGGAAATCTCTTCGGGCGGTAAGCGTATCTCCCTTGTAATCTTCGAGTACGGCTTTCAGGTGCAGCAATTCGGACGACATGGAATCGCTCATACATCCATCCATTTCACGCAATAAGTCCAATACTTCCAACAGACGCCAGCTCTGCAACAAATAACGGTATTTCAACAAATAAATCTGCTTGTCAGGATGCAAAGCAATCGCACTGTCCAGTTTCTGACGGATGAGTGAATCATGGATGCATACTTGTGGATGCGACTTGTCAATCGGCCGATTCCAAAACGAAGAATCACTTTGCATCAAGCTGTCAGCTTCGAGTACGAGTGTATGCACAGCCTGCTGAATATCAGATGCGCTATCCGATTTTTCATGCATACATGCAGAAACGATTCCAGCCAGGCAACCAGCCATTAAAAAGAGTTTTGCATCCATAGTTCAAAGATTGGGTTTGCGCAAAGTTAATTTTTTTCATTTATACCAAACATAAAAATGCAAAAGAATCTAAACAAAAACAGAAATCTCCCTACGAAAAAAGTCATTCGCCAATAACAAATTCTCTGTTTCACACTGTGGGATACAAAAACCACAGTGTGGGATATATATTTCACAGTGTGGGATACAAATCCCGCACTGTGAAACAGAGAATATAACAAGACAAAATGGAGTATTCACAGAAGCATCTGAAAACTATATCTGGTGAGATTCCGATTATTTCTTCAGACTTCTTTTTACTACTGCAGGTATGCCGGCTGCCAGAGAATCATCGGGAATATCTTTGGTTACGACACTGCCTGCTGCAATGATACAGCGATTGCCAATGGTCACTCCCGGACATACTACCACATTTCCGCCCAACCAGCAGTCCTCACCTATCGTAATGGGATAGGCGGTTTCCTTTTCTTCACGGCGCTCCACATAATCCATGGGATGCTGAGGTGTATAGAACTGACAATGGGGACCTATCAGGGTGTGTTTTCCGATACGGATATAGCCTCCGTCGAGCATGATACAGTCATAGTTCATAAACACATTTTCCCCTAAAATGATACCTGTACCATGGTCACAATGGAAAGGCGGACAGATGGTAGTGCTTTGCGGTATATCGGGAATCAGTTCTTCTATCACCTGACGGTAGTCTTCATCGTAGATGGTCATGGAACGCAAACGGGCACAGACTTTCTTGGCGTGTATCAGACTGGCATGTATCTCAGGGTCGGAAAAATAATAGAGTTCCTGACTGCGCATTTTTTCGTATTCTGTTTTCATAGGCTTTAATGCTAAAATTACCAGACTCAAAGGTAGAAGGATTTTTGTTTATCTGCAAAAAGATATTCTGAACAATCGGTAAACTTACTGTTTACGAAAATAGGCAGAGGGAGGCTCACCTGTAACCTGCTTGAAAACTCGGGTAAAACTGTTCGGTGAATTAAAACCCACTTCGTATGCGGTCTGTTCAATATTCAGCACATTGTCTGTCAGAATCTC
>ENA-OPWW01000921-OPWW01000921.1-human-gut-metagenome-genome-assembly--contig:-NODE-921-length-12737-cov-3.185696_pt1 | contig 12737 bp, 6 predicted proteins | sample MGYA00241513_ERZ502018 | MGnify/ENA primary metagenome ERZ502018 (study PRJEB25962, sample SAMEA2042987) | human gut metagenome | biome: human gut; feature: human-associated habitat; material: faeces...
TATTATCCGCACCCAAAAAGTTGCATTTATAAGTTGAACTCAAGCATCATTTCATTGCCGACCGTTTCGGCTACGTCGAAGGTCTGCTTGGCGCCTTCGAATGAGGTCTGGGCCTCGATTTTCTTAAAGTTGATTTTCATACTTTCTATTTTAATTATTCTATATACTCATCCATGACAGATACCAATTCCCCAAAACCCGTTTTATCACATGCCATTCACGCCCGTTGATATTCGTCCTGGAAGAGTTCGCGAACGTACCGGAAGGAAAACTGATGGTATTCCCGTTCGGCATTATCCATATCTCATGCCCGTCAGAAGAGGACGGAAGGGATATAGTACAGTTGCCGTAAAAAAGCAGTGTGTGGTCGGTCGCCTTAATGCTGTACCTTGTAACCGAAGAGAGTATCACGTCAGTATTCCGGTATACACCTTGCGTCTTCAGCGGCCCGGCAATTTCCAGAGTCCCGGAGGACGGAGCATACATCTTCCCCACTATCACATCACCACCGAAATAGCTCTCGCCGGAAGATACGTGTATGGCCCTATTGCGCCCCGGAATGGTTGCAGAGATGGTTACCACCCCTTTGACTGTGCCCGCTTCCATAGTCTGGTAGGGCCTTATCAGGATGCTATTGGCTCCTCCGTCCGACGCTATCGCATGCAGATAGTAGCTCTTGCTGAGTTCGAATTGCGTAGTGCTATCTGTAAGGTCGGTCACGAACGCTCTCGAGTTGGTGGATATACCGTTACCATGCAGATACAGATAGTCACCTATCCGGCCGCTGGAGGCGTTTATCTTTCCGTTTACGGTGATGCCGTTCAATATGGCGTTGGCACCGGAAATATTTCCTTTCAACGTAAGATTATTGGCTGTGATATCGTTAAGCGTGGCATTGGCACCGGATATGGTACCTTTCAGGGTAAGGTTGTTCGCGGTGATATCATTCAGTGTAGCCCCCGCCCCGGTAATGTTGCCCTTCAACGTAAGGTTATTAGCAGTAATGTCGTTCAGGATGGCGTCAATACCTGAGATATTGCCTTTTAATGTCAGATTATTAGCTGTGATGCCGTTCAGCGTAGCATCCGTGCCCGTTATGCTGCCCTTTAGAGTCAGGTTGTTTGCCGTGATGTCGTTCATCGTCACACGCCCGTTTGTATCGACCACGAAACTGCCGTTGATGATGGTCTTTCCCGTAAAGTTTATCCGGTCAGCCTCGATTGTAGCATTGGATATCAGCCTGCCCGCTTCGCCTTCGGTGATGAACGCGCTGATTTGAGCACGCCTGACGATATCACCGTTGGGGTCGACCTTTTCCGCAAACATGGTGGCGATATTGCTTTCCGTCACTAAACCGGCTTTGTCGATATTGGTAATGTTACCTTTGGAATCGAAGGTTATCTTCTGCACGAACTGGTCTATACGGCTGGCCGTCTGGCTAATGGCTGAGGTGTGCTGTTCCACGGTACCCTTCAGGCTGTTTGTGGCGGTCACCATACTTTCTATCTTCTCGGCAGTCACATGAAAGCTGCCTGCATGGGCGAACAGCTTGCCGTCCAGGTCAGAGACGGACGCACTGAAGTCTGCACGAAGACCGCGGGCCGATATGTCAATAGCAGACTTATATGCTTCGGTGATTCCAGTCTCAAGGCCTACAAGACCGGACGTGAATTCAGCTTTCAGACCACGGGCGGAGATGTCGATAGCAGAGGTGTATTCTTGCGTTATACGACTCTCAGTATTCGTCAGGTCCTCCGTGAACTTCGCTTCAAGGTTGCGCGCGGTAAGCAGGAATTCACTGTGATACTCTTCAAGCTTGCCTGCCGTGCTTCTGATTTCGTCAAGGTTCGCCTGAATCTTCTTGTCTGTAAGTTCAAAACGCATATTGAATTCCTCGCGCAAGTCAGCAAGAGCATCATCGGTTAGCGTAAGTGCATACAAGTACATGTCACCGGTAAAAGACATGTGGAAATCACCGGTTCCGTTCCACTTACCGGTTATCTCCATCTGTTTGAATTCAGTACTGGGATATAGGTCCTTAGAAAAGGAAATCGGGGTGTATTCCTCAAAACCTTCTTTGTTCTCGTTCTTGAAATGGAAGGCAAGAGTGCCGGGGCGCTTCACCAGATACTTGAAAGAGATAGTGAACTGCCGGGGGCGCTTGAGTTCGTCGAAGGTCTCAAAATCCGGATGGCGGTAAAAGTCTGAGTTGACCTGCTCGATATAGCTGTTCTTAAGGCGTAGCACATTCTTTGCGCGTTCGCTTACTATATCGGCGAAAGATTCCTTGTTCGCATAGAAGTTACTGTTGAAGTACAGCAGCCGACCGTCAACTCGGAAGATGCGTATGTTGCTGCTACCGGTCCAGTACTGCATGTCAGCGGCAAAAGACGCATTGTTAAGGTAATTGTTCAGGGCATTGATTTCATCACGCACGGATGAGATTTCAGACTTGATAAGTCCTTCAATGACAGTGAACATTGTCAGGATGTCCTCACCGGCCATCGTAAGGAATCGCCCTTTGATTTCTACGCCACCTTCCGGTGTGTACTTGATGTAAGTGCTCTCATCACGGGCGCCGATATAGGAAGTACCGTACACTTTCATGTAGGCATGCCCGGTGGATTTGTCAACACCGAAGGAGATTACATCTTTCCCCGTTAGGTTGAAGTCGTCAATGCCGGTGTAGAAAGTTATAGACGGGGATGTCTCGTTGGTAGACGATAGCACGATTGCGCTTTGAAGGTCTACATCTGTACGGTGGCCCAATCCTATAATGTCATCGCCCGCTTGGGGAACATCGCTGTCCTCATCGCAGATGGTCTTGGACAAATCGATGTAGTCACGTCCCACGGCCACAACCTCACGCCAATAGTAGCGATTGGAGGCATTAAGAGTGGTTCCTTCGACGATGTTGCACTCCTTTGCCTGCGCCAGCGAGCCTACACTGAACTCGTTGGCTATCGCCTCACCGTCCTGCTCGGCAAGAAAACTGCAGCGGTAGACGTCTTCCAGTTCCTCCACGCGGATGCACTTCATACCGGCATGGGTGATTATTTGTTCACCGCCTACATGGGTAGCTCTCTTGACTTGCAATTCATCAAAGACGGCCTTTATCTTCACATATAGACGGTCAACGACAGCCTGCGAGGTGCCGTCCTTGCGTACCGTGATACCGCTGCCGTTCTTGCCTATCAGCAATCCCTTCAAAAAGTTTATGATTTCTTCCGCTACGTCGCTTGCGTCCTTGCGGAGGAACATTCTCAGGGTACGCAAGGCTGAGAACACATTGAAGTTGCTTGCGGCCGTAGCGTCGTTGGTCTTGATGACATAGATGTTGCTTCCTCCCGAACCGGTGAAGGTCTGTCCCTTAAAAGTCAACTCTTCGACTTGCGTTTCAATATCGGAAATGCGGGAATAGGCGGTGCTTTCGCCAATCGTATACTGCGGGGAATCGTAAGGCTTGTCGAGGTTGATTTCAAAGCCGATGACACGGGACAAGCGCCCGTCCTTGAAGTAGGCAGGATTGACAAGGTTGATGCGCTGTCCTATGTCAAAGCTGTGATTTATTTGGTCTTTGTGTACCCAGATGGAGTTGAGCGTAGCCGTATAGGTGCCGTCGTCGATGCAGGTCTTTGCCACGTACTTCTTTGCAGTGGCAAGCAGTTCCTCTTCGGCAGCAGCCACCAGCCCAAGTTCGGTTATCTTCTCGGCATTCCAACCAGACAGTACATACTTGTCACCTTTTGAAGGGAACAACACTTCATCCGGCAAGGAACGGCCGTAGTCTTCATTCTGTACAATCTCCCAAAGTTGGGCATCAGGATTCCATGTGCCGTCGTCGTTCTTTTCGGTCAAACCAAGAGGATTAAAAGCTACGCCGAACTCCATGCCGTTGAGCTTGCCGGATTCGAACCTGATTTTGAGTTCCTGTCCTTCAAGGATGTATTCCTTCGAGAAGTTGATGCCTGAATCCTTGAACCGGTAGAAGGTAGCTTTTGTCTTTGTACCATCTTCATTATCTACCTCGCTCTCATAAAAGCTTACACCGGTGATTTCACCTACTCTTTTGGGGCAGATGTCATCAAATACAACAACGGCTTCGACAGCTTCCAAATCGGTCAAGCCCTCGTGGGCATCCACGTATGGAGTGCCTGCCGGAAGCATAAGGCGCTTCTGGACGATACCGTTGACAACAGCGGTCTGGTCTACCGGGCGATAGTTGGTAGGGATGTTTCTTGTTGAACCGAACGCATAGATTCTTGTAGCATAAGTACCCTTGCTATCACTCCGGCTCATGTCCTTGGCTTCCTTATCCAGTTCTATCTTAACAGCATCGGAGAACTCACAGCGTCCGAAGTTGATTACATGGTCCGTTACCCAACAATCACAACCCCAGTTATCAGCCATGCTGAACATAGCATCAATGAGGTTGGTATTGTCATAGGTCATCAATTTGGAGGAGTTCTCGACACTATCGTCAATGGAAAACACGAAGTCTTTTCCCTCATATTTATAACCAAGAGCTTTCAAATTGCGAAGGAATACACCCATCTGGACATCCAGTGAAGCGGTAAGGGACCAGGACGCTTCCAGTCCTCCGTACTCCGGGGTGTACTTGAATATCTTTGTTTTCCACTTGAAATAGTAAGCGTCAAAACGAAGTTCATAGGAGTAGCCTCCGTTCTTGTAGGTCGGATAGGGAATATCTACAATCTGATAGATTTTTGCCAATTTACCGCCCATGGAGGCATCGAGTACCCCACGCAGGTCAACGTAATCACCTACTTGGAAATCGACTGGGGACAGAGTATTAAAAGGTAGTACGACATAGTCCTCTTTCATTAAAGAGAACTTGCCTTTTGCACCGGGATTGATACCAGTTGAAAAGCGGGTATTGCCTTGTATGTCCTTAATATCTATCATGTAAACAAAGGTCGGACATAAAAAAAAGAAGCCCTAAAAATTAGAGCTTCCATACACGACAATGAATTTAATGTCGTAAATTTCTAGCCTACAACACGGTTAGATGGATTATACTCACAGAATTTGGCTGATATTTTCCCAAATGTCCGGTCTAAGCTTTGGGCATAAGAAACGCTCTTTCCTAAATATAGCAAATGATAAATATCACTACTGTTCTCAGGAATCTGAATATCAATTTTACCTTTGTAAAGTTCTTCATAAAAAGCTGTTTTCTTTGCCTGATAATCGGCAGGAGAATCACCTTCTACTGTAAAAACAAGAGTTAACTCACGCTCATCAAGCTTGGGGTTATCCATAAGAACTTGTTTCCCATGTTCCAAGCGTGATTTATTCTCTATAAACTCTTTCAGAGGTACCGGTGCTCCCAGTACATCAAGAAAGTTATCTCCCATTCTAACACCCCACTCTTTTAGGGCTTCTCTTCCGTTTATTATTAATTCTGCCATAACTATTATAGATTCTTTATATCCTGCTTGATATCATTTGTATTATCGAGTATTCGCGGACTATTCTTGGCAAGAATAACAGAGTTTTCAAGTATATCTCTACGGTCCATGTTACCTTCTACTTGGAATGTTCTCATTTCATCTACGATTCTTTCCATATTGGAGACTTTATCGGTCAATGCCTTTATGTCCTCTGTCGGGAAAACAATATGTACCTGCGACTGATAGCCGCTCGCTATTGTCTCTTTGGCTCTATCTGCGAAATTAGGAGTTCCAGATAACAAAGCTGGGACATCCCCACTTCTAAGATTGAGCAATGAAAGTTTGCCATTGATGGATGAAAGTAAACCGGTCTGTTGAATGGACTGGTTCTTTATTTCTTCCCCGGCAACCTGCAAAGCTGTAAAACGTCCGTTAAGTTCTTCGCCGGTATCTTGTGACATGGCTTCAAAACCCTTGCTACTCGCCTGCTGTAAAAACATGGTTCCAAAGAACTGGTTGATGGCATCAACTTCTTTCTTCATGTCGTCAACCATCGTCTGTTTCATGGAGTCGAGGAGCTGCTTTTCTTCGGAAGTCAGGTCGTCATCTCCCATGGCCTTTTTCCACTCATTGTACCACTTCTGCATCTGCGGTTTGAAGTTCTCCACATACATGGCCTTAATCAAAGCCTTGCGCATGTATTCGCTCATGTCATCGGAAATATCCTCCGCTGTGGCCTCTATATCGTACAAGGAATTCAGAATACCATCAGAGAACGACTCCCATTCCTGCTCAGCTTCATTACGGGCGTTCTCCGCTTCCTGGGCGGCTTCTTCCGCACGGTTGATGGCTCCCGTATCAAGAGTGGGGAAAAGCTTGTTAGCCGCATCCACAATGTCGACACCGGCTTTCTGAATTTCGGCTATCATCTCGTCCAGAGTCTTGCGCTCGGCCGTATCAATGGCACCGTCTTTCATAAATTCGGTATATTTGTCATACCAGGCCTGAATCTGAGGCTGGAGCTGGGCAGTAAACATGGAATCCACCAAGGCATTGCGCATATATTGATAGATATTGTCGGCTATGTCCTCGGCGGTAGCTTCTGCGTCATAGAGCACACTCTTGATACTGTCGGAGAAAGAGTTGAACGCTTTCCTTACCTCCTCTCCAGAGTCTTTCCACGCGTCACTGATTTCCCCGGCAGCATCGGCGACCTCCTTGCTCAACCCGTCAATGTCATTCTTGATGTTTGTACGCTCTTCATCGGTTACAAGTCCATCCTCTGAGTATTCCTTCCATTTTTCCCAGATGGCCTTGATACGCGGTTCGTACTGTTCAAGGTACATTGCCTCAATAAGCTCTTTCCGCATGGAATCGGAGATATTCTTGGCAACAGTCTCAGCAGTAACTTCCGTATCATACAAGGAACTTAATATTCCATCGGAGAATGATTTGAATTCCTCCTCAAGTTCTTTCTTTAGGTTGCTCTCAGTAATGCCAAGAGTATCACTCAGAATATCCTTAGCGGCCGTAATGTCGTTAGCCAACTTCTCCGCTTCGTTTCTTAACGCATCCTTTTCAGTGCCGGTTATGTCACCGTCAGACATGGCTTCCTGAACCTTCTTGTATAACTCCTCTATCTGCGGTTGGAAGCTATCGGTGAACATCTTATCAACCATCTGCTGACGGATGTACTCAAAGATGTTATCTGTCACATCCTCGGCAGTGGCTTCGACGGAGGACATGGCAGACTTGACGCTATCAACAAACGACTGCAAGTCTTCGGCGTTCTTCAGCTTGTCAGCAAACAAACTATTAACGTCCTCTACGCCCTTCATCATCTGCTCAATGTATTGGTCAATCCGAGAGCCGAGTTGTACCATGTCACTCTCGGACAATCCGTCTTTGGAAAGCCCTTCAAAGGTCTTGTACAACTCTTCCATCTTGCTCTTGTACTCCTTTTCATACAGAGCGTTAATCATTGCCTGACGGAAGTAATCATAGATATTATCAGAAACATCCTTGGCCGTCACATCAAGGGAAGTAAGAGAACTCTGCATACTACCGATGAAATCCTCATAGTTATCCGTGCTACTGTCGGTATCCTCTTTGGTCCATCCGAAAATTTCCGCAAGCTTGTCACGTTCGGCAAGTGCGGAACCGGCAATTGCGTCATACTGCTTCCGAAGAGCCTCCATCTCCTCCTTCGTAATGCCTCCTTGGTCTTTATTGGCCTGGGCAAAGGCATCGTACCACGTTTGAAGGTCCTCGGTAAATTTGTTGCCTACCATTGTGGTAAGCACGGCACGCTGCATATATCCGCTGAAACTGTCAGAAAAGTCTTTCGCGGAACTGCCCATATCCATGAGGGTATCCACAAAACTGTCGAAAACGCTATCGAACGTTGTCTGTGTCAGTTGTTCACTAATCTGGTTCTGAATATCCTCAATCCTTTCCTCTCCATCTATAATGCCGTTCAAATATTCTTGCACGTCACCGTCCATCTTCGCCCAGAAGGCAGGAGCTTCGGATTTAAGTTTCTCCAATTGCTCAACAGTGAGGTCAAACAGTCCGGTCATTCTTCCGGTCCCGATAAGCTCTTTGGCGGCATTGACTGACATGTCGAGTGCGTCGGCAATGTCCTGCCAGTCGCTTGACGAGGTGTTCTTTGCCATCCGCTTGCCAATGGAATGGGAACCGGCAGATGCACCGGAATTAAGACGCTCTTTTCCCAGCAGGCGATATGCCTCAATCTGCTTTTCAACAAGGCCAAGCGCCTCTTCTCCGACCTTATCCGCTTCCATACCGTAGGAAATGCCGATATATTCCAGTTTCTTGTCTATCAGCTCATCCCATATCTCATTGAGTTTGTTATATTCCTCAACCATCTCATTATAGTGGGAATAATCGGCACCGAACATCCCGTCCAACGCGGACACTACAGAGGAAATTCCAGAAACCGCACTCATTGCGCCTCCGACAATATCACCCGACATGATTTGCCCGAACCCGGATGCCGTTTGTCCTAAGCCGCCAAGCGCATCAATGGCACTTGTTATCTTGCTATCGTCAAATCCGAATATGTCGGCGATACTTGAGCCGAACTCATTCAATGCAGGAGCAAAAGACGTCACAGTATTTCCTACATCGGTGATGCCTTGACTGATTTTTTTGGAATCGTTGCCACCCTTTTTTATGGCTTCTATCCCTTTCTTCAAGTCAGAGACGAAAGCCTGCCACGGTGATTTTCCTTTAAGTTCATCCTTTAACCCTTTGATTGCGTCTGTAACATCCTTGATGGATATTTCCCCTTTTTCTATCCTTTCAATGTCTTTATCGGTAAAGCCTATTCCTTTCAAATCAGCAATAGAAATGTCTTTATCAGTACCGGACATGTATTTAATAAGGATTTCGTATTTGTCAATGATGGACTGAATAGCGGAAACGGACTTATTGCCGGCATCTTCAAAGAGGTCTGCCATCGCCTTTGTGGAGTGGCCGAACTGTTCATCAAGCTGTTCAAGAGCCTTGTTCTTTTGGGCTACCTTGGAAGAGTACTCCGGGCTGTCGGTTTGCAGTTTGGCTATCTCGTCATTGTACTTCTGAATAAGATTTTTGCGCTTTTCCTGATAGTTTCCGTACTCAATGAAGTATTCCTGCCATGCTTTTTTGTCGGCTTCAAGTTTGGCTTTACTTGTTGAATCAATATCGCTTTCTCTTTTTTTAGCGGCATTAGAAGCCCATGTGCCAAGTTTCTCCTCTTGTTTATCTGTCAGTTTTCCACCTTGCTCCGTTTCCCAATCCTTGCGCTGTTTTTTAATAGCATCCAGTTCTTTTTGATAGTCCAAGTCAATCTGAGCCAGCTTCTTTTCAGTGCCATCCTCCATGAGGTTGATTTCATCCTGCTGGTTTTTCCGACGAATGGAAAAGAGTTGTTCGGTAAGCAGTTCTTGCTGTTTGAGTTGCTTGGCGGCTGCTTTCTTGGCTTGATTTTCCTGCTTAGTCAACGAGCTTCCAGTGATGCCACCTAAATCTTTATAGGCTTTCTCTTTTGATAGCATATCTTCACGGGCCTTTTTTACCTGTTCCGATGTTGCTTGTTGGTCTTTTAAAAGAACTTCATAACCTTTCTTTGCCTTTTCCCAATCGGATTTGGCTTTCGCAAGGTCTTGCTGGTAGGTTGAGGTTTTACGTGACTTTAACTCCGATTCAAGTATATCTATTCTACTTTGCAATTCAGATTCAGTAGTCGCACCTTTCAAAGAACCAATGCCTACATTCAAAGAATACCACTTATTATTCTTTCTTGCTTGTTGAAGGCGCTTCATTTCATTCAGTTCTGACTTTATCTGAATATCAGTATTTTTCTTTAAATCAAGTTGCCATTGAGCGAGTTCATCTGAGCGGACTTCTTTTTGATAACTTGTGAAAATGTTTTTTTCTTCATCCAACTTTGATTTCAAAGTAGATAAAGTTTCATTCCTATATTTGTCAGCAAGTTCTTTCTCTGATTCATTCAAACTGTTTTTATGAAAATTCGGGTCTTCTCCGAACCTTTTCCATAATCCGATAACCTGTTCGTATTCACCAATTAGTTTTTTAGAGTTGTTGTAATTAATTTTATTCTCTTCTACGTTCCTCTTTCCAGCTTCCTCATTGTATTCTTTCCATAAAGCTATCAAGTCTCTAATATGTCCTTTTTCATCTATGTATTTTTGGAAGAGAGCGGGATATTCATTCTTTATTGCATCCATTGCCTTCACCCTATCCATAGAAGAGGTATATTCATTTTGAAGGGTGGAAATCAATTCTTCAAGCCTTTGTTTATGTTCTTGCTCTTTTTTAATAGACTGTTTCTTTTGCTCGTCAAATCTTTTTTGCGCTTTCTCCGCCGCGGTTGTCGAATCGTGGAAAGCCCACATTGCAGCACCAAGCCCAATAACGGCAGTAGCCAACAAAACATAAGGATTAGTAAGCATTGCAGCGTTTAAAGCTAACTGCGCTTTTCGTGCCAATAAACGGGCATTGGTAAGTCCAATCTCCACAAGGGTATGCTTACTTTCAGCAGCAGTAACAAGCATCACTGCGGTCCGGTATGTACCATAAGTAACCACTAATCCAGCCAAGACCTTCCCTACTGTTTCATAATTCTGAATCAACGAAGTTGTCATTTGAATACCGTCCATGATAACACTTTCCGACTTAGTTCCCAATTCGTTAAACACGGAATTCAAAGCATCCTGCATCATAGACAACTGACCATTGATAGTCTTTGAAGCATTCTCAGACATATTATAGAACTTACCACCTGCGGAAGTTGCATCAATGAATGCCTGTTGAACCATTTCAGCGGAAACAGCACCTTTGGACATTTCATCTTTCAAAGTTGCGATAGATTTTCCGGTCTTTTCGAAGATAATCTGTAACGGGTTGAATCCAGCGTTTATCATTTGATTCAAATCCTGCCCCATAAGTTTACCTGCTGCTGACATCTGTGAAAATGCCAAAGTCAGCGAATTAAACTTACCGGATTCTCCCATAGAAATATCACTAATGGCTTTCAAGTATTTGATAGTGTCTTCTGCTTGTATGTTAAATCCAAGCATCATCTTTTCTGCTCCAACCATATCTGACATGGTAAGTGGAGAAATCCTAGCCAGTTCCTTGATTTGCGGAATCAGTCGCCCCACCATATCCTTTCCAACCATAGTCTCAATAGCGGTCTGCATGGATTGAAATTCGCCACGAACACGAATCATTTCAGAACCTAATGCCTTTAATACTCCAGCACCACCAATAACCGCCAATGCTTTTTTCCAAGAAATAGCGATACCATTATTACTTTCTACGATTTCCTTAGCACTATCATTGTAAAGGGCGTATTCATCCCGGAGTTTCTTTACGGAAAGACGCGCTTCGGCTTGTTGTTGGGTAAGTCCAAATAAAGCCGCCTTTTCCTCATCAAGAGCTTTGTGGGCAGCATTGTATTCTTCTAACTTACTATTTGCTGATAACGGATTCCTTTTCAATGCTATACGATAAGCATCCCCAAGTCGTTTTACATCCGCTTCAATATCCTTAACTACCGCTTTTTGAGCAAGAATCTTCTCTGTGAATCCATTCACTACCTGAGAAGCATCGAAGATTTTCCTTTTGAATCCTGTTTCCATCTCTGCTCCAGCTTTGGCTGCATTAGTCACCAACTCATCCAATCTTTGGTTGGATGCAGCAAGTTGGGCATTCAAAGCCTTGAAAGCAGCAGGAGATTGCGTGCCATCCATGCTCATTAATTCTTGTTTTAACTTCGCAATTTCATTACGGAGCCTTACAACTTCTTCCCAGTCACTACCTACCTTAAAATATAATTTCGCCATATCTATTTCTTTTTCCTACGATTAGCCAATTCCTTACCACTGATTCTATTCACCTTTTGACCACCATATACTGTGTGTAACTTATCCCGTTGCATCATCAGCAGATTCCGATAAGGGATAATCTCAAACACTTCTGTATAACTCAGACGAAGCGTGTCAATCAAATGGGCTATCTGCCCGAAGAACGTTGTGTTTCCTACTGTTTCGGTCTTGCTGCCAGCATCGACACGTTCCTCATCGAGCTGACACACTGAAAAGCCGAAATATCCATCATAGAGAAACAGACTTCCAAGGCATCTTTGACTTCTTCAAAAGTGCCGTTCTCCAATTCTTTGACCAAACTATCATTCCCGCAGATGAAGCATGAAATACCTTTCAGCATATCTTCAGTAGCTTCAGGAAGCTCTTTAATAGCCTCCATGATATTATCTCCTCGCAGGGCGATATTGGAAAAATGATGAATGGCACGACAGATAATTTTAATTGTAGGAGGTTTGATGGTATAAACGATTCCACCTATCCCTACATTTTTAAAATCCAGCCCTAATAGGGCATCAGAAACCGTTTTTGCTGCTTGATTATTCATAACATTAAATTAAAAAGGCGGTAAGCAACCACCCACCGCCATCTGAAAACAATCCTTTTACTGAAAAATTATCAACCTTCCGGCACTACAACTTCCGATTCGTCAAACCACTTTTCGGAAGCCAATCCATCTACACCTGTGGAAAGGGGAACGGCCGAAACAGCCAATCCGACAGCCTTATCGGTATTAGAGCCACGGGCATTGATAGCCGCTTTCGGAAACACAACATAAACTCCGTCTTTGGTTTTACCAATCACACATTTATGAATAGGCTTATACTTGCCTCTTTCCCAATTCTTTTCTGTGGCTGTAGCTAACACTTGAAAAGGGACCCGGAACAACATTTAAAAAGTGCCCCACCCA
>ENA-OPWW01000926-OPWW01000926.1-human-gut-metagenome-genome-assembly--contig:-NODE-926-length-12665-cov-1.510468_pt1 | contig 12665 bp, 7 predicted proteins | sample MGYA00241513_ERZ502018 | MGnify/ENA primary metagenome ERZ502018 (study PRJEB25962, sample SAMEA2042987) | human gut metagenome | biome: human gut; feature: human-associated habitat; material: faeces...
TTTGCCGAGGAGAATGGTAAGACAGAAGAAGAACTTATTCGTGCTTTAATGTTAAGTCACCTCACCGTAATTTATATCAAACAAAGTTTGGGACGTCTTTCTGCCCTGTGCGGTTGTGTGGTAGCTGCCACCGGCTCCAGTTGCGGGATTACGTGGCTGATGGGAGGAAACTACAACCAAGTAGCTTTCGCTGTCCAAAATATGATTGCCAATCTGACAGGAATGATTTGTGACGGGGCGAAGCCAAGCTGCGCTCTGAAAGTAACCACAGGAGTTTCAACAGCCGTATTATCAGCAATTATGGCAATGGAAGACCGTTGCGTGACTTCCGTTGAAGGAATTATCGACGAAGATGTAGATCAGAGTATCCGTAATCTAACAAGAATCGGTTCGCAAGCCATGAATGAGACGGATAAAATGGTGTTGGATATCATGACGCATAAGGGATGTTGAATGGAAAATTAGATCATTAGAAAAGAAAAATGGAGAATGAAACTGTATGAGTTCATTCTCCATTTCTTATTTATTTACCATTGGGTAATGGCGGTGAATTCTTACTTATGGCAGTGGCCGCCACCGCATTCGTGGTCATCGCAGCCACCATTGCAGCCACCATCACCGCAACTGTCGCATCCGCAACCGCAGCCTTCGCCACTCATCAATTTAATCAGTTCCTGAATTTCTTCGTTAGTAGCAGGACGGCTTTCGATGATTTCACCTTCAAAAATCAGGTCGGCACCGGCCAACGGGTGATTGAGGTCAACTACTACAACATCCGGTTTTGTCATATCATATACATTAGTGATATTCTGACTGTCTGAATTATCTGATTTGCCAGCAGTATCAATTCCTGGCAGGTCAATATTATCTGATTTGCCAGTAGTATCTGACTGCTCTGCCTTGTTTGCACTATAGGATTTATCTGCCCCATCAACATCAGCACCACCCTTTGAGGCATTATTCCCATTATTCTTATAAAATGCCGGCACAACCTCCTCTGCCTTTCCAACAAAGAATTCAGCATTGGTTATGTTATTAATTTTTGCGTTATTTTTTGCATCTTCTATTGCCTGTGGAACTATCTCAACTCCGTAAACCTGTCCTGCTTTTTTTGCCAGAAATAAAGAGATTGTACCTATGCCACAGTACATATCCCATACGCTTTCATTTCCCTTGAGGTCTGCAAACTCAAGTGCTTTGTTGTATAACACCTCGGTCTGTCTCGGATTAACTTGAAAGAATGAAAGTGGCGATATCTGAAACTTTATATCACCTATATAATCCTCTATATATGGCTTTCCGTACAATGTTACACATTCTTTTCCAAGTATGACATTCGTATCCTCTTTATTGATATTAACAACAAGTGATGTAATATGTAAATGTCTATCCCTGTCATTAGTATGATTATCTTCACTCTCACCAATATTTTTGTCAATATCTACATCACCAACCGCACTTCCGCTAATCTCCCCATTAAGCTCCTTCACCACATCCACAAGCCCATCTGCTGCCTCTTTCCTTAACATTTTCTTAGTCACAAGGCAGAGCATAATCTCATCTGTGTGAAAACCTGTTCTTATAAGTATATGTCTTACAGTTCCTTTATGAATGTTCTCATCGTAAGCGCGGACTCTGTACTTTTCCATCCACGCTTTAACTGCTTTAAGGATAACGGCATTGTCGCTGTGACCTAGCAGGCAGTCATCATCAGGACATGGAATAATAGAGTGGGTATGTCCGGCGTAAAAGCCCATAACGATATTGCCGTCTTTGTCCTCGCCCACCGGATACTGTGCTTTGTTGCGGTATCTGAAAGGCTCCTCCATACCAAGTATGTCACACATTTCATAGTCCGTACCCTCTGTAAGTCCGCCTATTCTCTTTAAATTGTCGCTGACAAGCTTCTGCTTATACTTAAGCTGTGCCTCATAACTCATAGCCTGTATCTGACAGCCGCCGCACTGCCTTGCTATAGCGCAGGCTGGCTCAACCCTGTCTTTTGATGGCTTTACTATATCTACAAGTCTTGCATAGCCATAGTTCTTCTTTGCTTTCATTATCTTTACATTTACAACATCACCGATAACTGTATCCTTAACGAAAAGCGTATATCCGTCTATTTTTCCTATTCCCTCGCCTGATACGCCTATATCCTCTATAGTTACCTGCACGCAGTCATTTTTACTATATGCCATACTTATCTCCATTCTGTTAAAATATATCTTTTACCATTACATAACAAAAGCACTTCCAATGCTTCTTTCATCATACCATTATGACTAAAGCATTAAAAGTACTTTTATATACTATATTTGTCGGGCTGAAAATGCCCTGCCCGTATATCACATTATGATTACAGACTTGTTCTTCTTATATTAGAGTCGAGCCATCTGTTAAAGCCTAACCAGTCATTAGAATCCTTTGCTTCAAAACATTCTCTCAAGGTTTCAAGCTTTGCATCAAGATTATCTGCCATAGAAAGCGCCACTGCCTCAGCTATGGCTGGCTTCTTTGGTGAACCGTATTCAAGCTCACCGTGGTGTGATAATATGCAGTGTCCCATCTCACTTGCAAGAATAGCTGGGAAGTCAGGTATAGTCCTAATCTTTTCCATAACCATCTCATATCCCATCACGATATGTCCAAGGAAGTTACCCTCGTCAGTGTAATCATTTCTAGGAAACTCTGAAAGCTCCTTGACCTTGCCGACATCGTGAAGCATTGCACAGCTTATAAGAAGGTCTCTGTTAAGGAAATCATAGTTAGAGCTTATTCTATCGCAAAGTCTTGTAACGCTTAAGCTGTGTTCAAGAAGTCCGCCTAAGAAGCCGTGATGTACAGTCTTTGCTGCCGATGTATTCTTAAATCTTTTTATAAATGCTTCATCTTCCACGAAAAATGCTGTAAGAAGCTTCTTTATGTATACATTTTCGACACTATTCACATAGCCTAACAGCTCTTTGTACATATCTTCTATGTCAAATCTTGATGATGGTATGTAATCTGACTGTGTATACTCATTTTCTGCTGCCACACGCGCTCTTTCTATCTTAAACTGAAGTGCGCCGTTGTAGCTTGTCACCTGACCGCTGACATATACATAATCGTTCACCTCAAAGTCGCCTATTCCACCTGAATTGACATCCCATATCTTAGAGTCTATCTGTCCTGTCTTATCGGCAAGCATTACATTTTCATATTCCTTGCCTGTCTTTGTAAGTGCTGTTGACTTAGACTTACATAAGTATACATCCGATATTCTATCTCCATCTTTAAATGTTTCAATAAAACGCATAACTACTATTCTCCATTTCTGTATATACTAAACTTATTCTGACATAATCTTCCATATATAATCCATATGCCCTTAAAATAATAAATTGCAAAAAATCATTCGCACCTGCATTATAAACTATAAATGAAAATATTGCATAATTTTATTAATAACGCTATCGCACACTACATCTCCGCCTGTACACAATAACCATTATATTTTACTCTGCTATGTCAAGTCAATACAAGTACCTCACAACTATTTATACCCAATTATCCTTATATCTTTACTTAATCTGCTACAATTTCTATCATATTGTTACTGTTCAGCGCGATACACAACCTGAGAAATATACATAAAAAACAGAAATTGGCACCTCTATATTAACTCTGCAAGAAATACCTGCAATTTAATTTTGTGTACAATAGCTGAAGTCTTTCCGCTACCTCAACTCCACCGACACATCATAAGACACATCAAAGTACCCCGACTTTCCCTTTCTTTTTATGGATACATTAATCACCTGTCCGTGGGCGCTGTCATAAAGCTTGTCATTAAGCCTCTGCACCGTGTAACATGGCATTTTGTTGATACACTGAATAATGTCGCCCGGCTGTAAGCCTGCCTGATATGCAGGTGAATCACTCTCAACCCTTGATATATATATTCCCATAGGAATATCATTTTTCTCAGAAAGGTCACTGTCTACATTCTGCGCCTTTATGCCAAAGTACATCTTGCCCTGTCTGTTAATCATACACTGTATCATACTCTTTAAGTCTGATACGCCAAGCACCTTTAACTTAGTATCAGAGCTGTCCTGTGATATGGCAACAACCTCGCCTTCCGAATTAAATAAGAAAACGTAATCACCCTCCTCGAAGGAAAGGTTTGTTTCAAATACTTCATAATTATTATCAATTGAATTATATGCCGTCCTGTTAGTTATAGTTCCATAATCCACCGCACCGTCCGTTCCATATATTTTGCCTGATGCTATGACTATATCACCTTTATTCAGCATATATGAATTGCCTAGCTCTGCCACCTGCATATACTGTCTGTCGTTATCCAATACCTTTGAGCCATCTATGCTTATTATGCTTATACCCGTCAGTTCATCCGAACATACAAGTTCAGCCTTGTACTCACCTGCATCCTGCACAATAACGTCATACTCACTTGTAACATCTGTATACAACTGCGATGTAAGTATCATATATCTGTCATTAAGGTATCCTACTATAATTCCAACTGTTGAAAAAAGTTCTTCATCTTCGTCCTGCATTTTTTTCAGGTCCCTCTGTATGCTGTCAGAACTACCTTTTGATGCTCCATCCTCACCAGTGACTGTATCATCAATAACATTTTCTTCTATATGTTCCCTTACTGTAACCACAGTCCTCTGCACATCGATAACCTTGCTTCTTAATGCCTGCATAATCGTATCATAATCGTACTTAATCTGTCCTATTCCATCCTCACTGTCAAGCTGTACCGTGTCAGGATACTCGTCACGCGTGAATTCTATGCGGTCAACTGTCGCATTTTTAACAGCAGTCTTATATCGCACCGCTGGAATAACAATCTTATCTGACACCACGTATACAACGCCTATAAAGACTATGAGCACCAGCAGCTTTACAGCTCTTATGACACGTCTGTACTTCACCTTGGGACTTGGCACAATCTTCTCCGTATACAGAGAATACTCCTGTTCCTGCCCATCGTTCCTGTATTCCATATATATTCCTCAATATTTTATGTAAGTTTCCAGTTCTTTCTGTTACCAACTAATGTATTAATTATACATCGTATTTATGAACAAACTATGTCAAACATATTAATAAGACTTTCTTTTTATAAGTTTCTTACTTCATCATATAGTTTTTTATCCGTAAATGCTGTAAAATATAGTAAGTTACCGCTAGGGATTAAGGAAATATCACCCTGTCCTTATGCAGTATCACAATATTAATTAACTGGAGTAATAACATTGAATAAAAAAGCATTAGCAACACTTGAATATAATAAAATAATAAATACCCTCGTGTCTATGGCGTGCTCTGACGGAGCAAAGCAGACACTTAAGGCTCTTATGCCTATGAATAATATTGATGACATCAACTCAGCTCTTGATGAAACCAACGATGCCCTTACAAGGGTATATCAGAAAGGCAGTGTAGACTTTTCAAGAATTAAGGATGTGCGCGCAAGTATCGCCCGCCTTAAGGTCGGAAGCTCTCTTAACGCACTTGAACTTCTTAATATAAGTATGCTTCTTGAATGTGCCGCACATATCAAGGGTTACTATGAATACAGGGCTGACTCCATCCAGCCTATGATAGACACCCTCGACCCTGTTACACTTCTTAACAATGCCATCAAGAGATGTATCATATCAGAGGATGAGATAAGCGATGATGCGAGTGCTAATCTGCGTGATATAAGACGTAAGAAAAATCTGGCTGCTGACCGCATACACACAGAACTTAACAAAATTCTTAACTCACCATCGACAAGAACCTATCTTCAGGATTATGTCATAACAACAAGACAGGGAAGGTTCTGTCTTCCTGTAAAGGCCGAATATAAGTCTTCAATGCCAGGTATGGTTCACGACCAGTCATCTACCGGCTCTACATTATTTATAGAGCCCGCCGCAGTAGTTAAGTTAAATAATGACATCCGTGAGCTTGAACTTAAGGAGCAGGCTGAGATAGAAGTTATCCTTGCCAGCTTAAGCGAAAAGGCTGCTGAACACACTGATATGCTTTTATCAGACTATGAAGTACTCACACACCTTGACTGTATATTTGCAAAGGCACTTCTTTCAAGACATCTTAACTGCAGCCGTCCTGTAATGAATACAAATGGTCGTGTAAATATTAAGAAAGGTCGACATCCTCTCATAGAACCGCATACTGTCGTACCTATAGACATTTATCTTGGTACTGACTTTAACCTTCTTATCATCACAGGTCCTAACACAGGTGGTAAGACAGTTTCCTTAAAGACTGTCGGACTTCTTACACTTATGGCACAGGCAGGACTTAATATTCCTGCTCTTGAGCACTCTGACATAGCTGTATTTGATGAAATATTTGCTGATATCGGAGATGAACAGAGTATTGAGCAAAGCCTGAGTACGTTTTCTTCCCACATGACCAATATCGTCCGCATTTTACAAAAGGCGGATGACCAGAGCCTGTGTCTGTTTGACGAACTCTGCGCCGGTACCGATCCGACCGAAGGTGCCGCACTTGCCATCTCCATCTTAAACAAACTGCACCAGTATGGAGCGGTCACCATGGCTACCACGCATTACAGTGAATTGAAAGTTTATGCGCTCTCCACAGAAGGTGTTGAAAATGCCTGCTGTGAATTTGATGTCGATACGCTCAGTCCTACCTACCGTCTGCTGATCGGTATTCCGGGAAAAAGTAATGCGTTTGCCATCAGTTCCAAACTCGGACTGGCAGAAAATATCATTGAAGATGCCAAAGGCCGCCTGAGTGAGCGCGACGTCAATTTCGAAGATATGCTTGCCAATCTGGAACAGAGCCGTATCACCATTGAAAAAGAACAGCTGGAAATCCAGAAATATAAAGCAGAAATTGAAGATTTAAAGAAGAAACTGACCGCCAAAAATGAGCGTCTGGACAACAGCCGTGACGAGATCCTGCGCAAAGCCAATGAAGAAGCCGTACAGATTCTCAAAGAAGCCAAAGACCTTGCCGATGAGACCATCCGCAATTTCAACAAGTACGGACAGGGACAGGCGCCTATGTCCAAAATGGAAAAAGAACGCAGCCGTGTACGTGACAAAATGAGTGCCAGTGAAAAAGCACTCTCCATGAAGAAAAAGGAAACGGTCAACCACAAAGTACCTAAAAAGCTGCGCATCGGTGATTCCGTGCGTGTACTGTCCATGAACTTAAAGGGAACCGTGCACACACTGCCAAACGCCAAAGGGGATCTGTATGTCCAGATGGGAATCTTACGTTCCCTGGTCAACATCAAAGATCTGGTACTGATTGATGAAGATGCCTCTCCGGCAGCAAAAAAATACGGAGGTACTTCTTCCGGAAAAATAAAAATGAGCAAAGCGGCATCCGTTTCTACAGAGATCAATCTGATTGGTATGACGGTAGACGAAGCCATTGCCCATCTGGATAAATATCTTGATGATGCCTATGTGGCTCATCTTCCATCCGTCCGGATCGTTCACGGAAAAGGAACCGGTGCACTGCGGAATGCCGTGCACACTTATCTGAAACGCCAGAAACATGTGAAGTCCTATCACCTCGGCACATCTGAAAAACCAGCGGTACGTGAAATCTTACCGGATGGGAGAGCCGTCTGAGGGCGGTGCCGGTGTGACCATTGCTGCTTTTGATGTTTAAATACCTATTGATTTTTTATAATAAGGAGGGATTTCCATGTCCAAACAGAAAATACTGATTGTGGACGATGACAATAATATTGCAGAACTTATTTCCCTGTATCTGACCAAGGAATGCTATGATACCAAAATCGTCAATGACGGGGAAGAAGCCCTGCACGCATTTGAACACTATAACCCTAACCTGATCCTGCTTGATCTGATGCTTCCGGGCATTGACGGCTATCAGGTCTGTCGGGAAATCCGTACCAAAAGCAACGTTCCGATCATCATGCTTTCCGCCAAAGGCGAAATCTTTGATAAAGTACTCGGACTAGAGCTCGGTGCGGATGATTACATATTAAAACCATTTGATTCCAAGGAACTGGTAGCACGCGTCAAAGCAGTTCTCCGCCGTTTCCAGCCTGCCAAAACCGAGTCCGTTGTAGAATTAAAATGTGTGGAATATCCGGATCTGACCGTCAATCTGTCCAATTATTCGGTCATGTACAATGGGCATCTGATTGACATGCCGCCAAAAGAACTAGAACTGTTATATTTCCTTGCAGCTTCTCCCAACCAGGTGTTTACCCGCGAACAGCTGCTGGATCACATCTGGGGCTATGAATACATCGGGGATACCCGCACAGTAGATGTCCACGTCAAACGTCTCCGGGAAAAGATCAAAGACCATGAAACCTGGTCGATCGCAACTGTCTGGGGAATCGGTTACAAATTTGAGGTAAAAGGATGAAAAAAACACTGATACCCAAACTCATTTTCGGCTATGTCCTGTTTGTGGTTCTCGGCTTTATCATCCTGTGTACGTTCACACAGCATGCGATCACACATTATGCCGAAAACCGGGAGGCACAGCAGCTATACCGGGAATCTGTACAGATTGCATCGGGTTATGCTGACAATTATAATAAATACAGTTTTTCGCTGCAGGATTTTCAAAAACAGATGCAAAGTCTTGGCGAATATCTTTCTGCCCAAATCTGGATCATGGACAATCAGGGAAATATTCTCTTTGATTCTACCGATGAATCCGTCGGCAAAAATGCAGCAAATGCCAATTATAAAACGCTCAAAGGTTTCAACACTTCCGACTTTGGCAACCGTTATTATATGACCGGTAACTTTTACGGATCGTTTTCCGAAAAAAACCTTACGGTATTTTCTCCGATCACCAGCAATTACCGGATTCACAGTTATGTCATGATCCATAAGACCGTGTCCTCCATCACACAGAATGCAAACGGTTTTATGAACATTGTTTTTTATACCATTGAATTTGTTTTTCTGACAGCACTGTTCCTCCTTTTGCTGTTTGCACATGGATTTTACCGTCCACTGCACCGGCTGACAATCGTCTCCGAGAGTTATGCCAAAGGAAATTTTGAACCGCGCACACAGATCCACCGGAACGATGAACTGGGATATCTTGCCAACACCATGGATTATATGGCGAATGAACTGGACACACTTGAAGAAGACCAAAGAAAGTTTATCTCGAATGTTTCCCACGATTTCCGTTCTCCGCTGACATCAATCAAAGGATATATCGAAGCCATGTTAGACGGAACCATTCCACCGGAGCTACAGAATAAATATCTGAACATCATCCTGTTTGAAACCGAACGTCTGACCAAACTGACACAGGGAATTCTGGATCTGAACCGTTTTGGACAGCACCGGGGTATGATGCTTGACCTTACAGATTTCGATATCAACCGCATGATAAAGACGACCATCCTCACCTTTGAAGGAACCTGTTCTGCCAAAGGGCTTTCCTTTGATCTTGTCTTAACAGGACAAAAGTTATATGTTCACGGTGATATGAGCAAAATCCAGCAGGTTCTCTATAACCTGATCGACAATGCCACAAAGTTTTCCCACAATGATGCATCAATCAAGATTGAAACAAGCATCAAAAATGAAAAAGTTCTTATTTCCGTGAAAGATTCCGGAATCGGAATTCCTGCAGAAAGTATCAAAAAAATCTGGGACCGCTTTTATAAAACGGACCTTTCCCGGGGAAAAGATAAACGGGGAACCGGCCTGGGACTTGCTATTGTAAAAGAAATTATTCAGGCACACAATGAACATATCAACGTCATCAGCACCGAAGGAGTGGGAACAGAGTTCATCTTTACCCTGCCACTCGCAAAAAAAGAAGTACAGTCATAACTGACCGTACTTCTTTTTTCAGTCAATGGTAAGTTCCTGATCCTTCCGGTCATACACACTGCGATACATCTTTGTATCTATGCTTTCCTTATCCAGAGACCATTTATTTTCTTCTTCCATGGCATCTTCCCGCAGCAGATCCGTTTCAAACCGATACCCTTCCGTTGTCACAGCCCGCAGATAGATACGCAGTTGTTTCCGCGAAGGGGTTTGTCCTTCCTGTGCCTGCGTCTGTTCTACGTCTTCTTTCTGCTGCTGTGGCTTCTCATATACCATCCTGCAGGTAACGGTACCGGAACCTGAATCAACGGTAGATCCTTCCGAATTCTCCTCTACCGCCTGTTCTGTCGTCACCAGATCCTTATCGTCCTTTGATGACTCCTGTTTTTCCTCTAGCAGATTCTGCATCAGATCCTGCGTCCAGATTTCCTCTCCATCCAGGGATGCTGCTATTTCAAAACTTTTAAAATGATACATCGCAACATTATCAAGCGTATAGGTACATTTTCCTTTCAGAGAAAGTTTTCCGTCCTTTAATGCCGGCGTTCCATCTAACGTTCCCGATAAAACCTGATCAAATTTTCCACTGACACCATCAAAGTCCTCCACCACTTCCGTTGTCTTCTTTTTTCCGTTTGCAAGAAGAAACGTGACATTTCCGTTGAATGTTTTGTTAAGCGGAAGTGTGATATTTCCTTTGAACATGTAACCGTCTGCTTTCAGCGGACATTCCGTTGTTCCGAAATAGATGCTCATCGTTGTATTATCGGTATACTCTTTCGGAATCACGGAAACTTCCACCTTATACTCGTGACGGGCAAAATCCATATCCTTTACTTCTATGGAATAATCCTCGACCATACTGGCCTCTTCTTCGAGTGTTTTTTCAATGCTTGACTGCATTCCTCCTACATCCGAAAGAATGATGTTGGTCGTATCCTGCAGATAGGCAAGCTGGTTGGTCAGCTCACTGACTTTGCCATACATCAGAATTCCAAACACCAAAAGCAAGATAAGGATCAGTACAATGAGTATTTTTTTCCAGTTTGCTTTCCATTTTTTCATAGAAATTATTCTTCGCTATCCTCGCTCTTTACGATCGCAATACCAAGTTCTTCTAACTGTTTCTCATCCACAGAACCCGGTGCCTCAGACATCAGATCGGAAGCATCCTTTACCTTCGGGAATGCAATCACGTCACGGATGGAATCTGCATGTACCATGTGCATAATCATACGGTCTACACCGTAAGCCAGTCCTGCGTGTGGCGGCACACCATAGGAGAATGCATCCAGAAGGAATCCAAACTGCTCATGTGCGCGCTCCTTGGTAAATCCAAGCACCTCAAACATCTTTTCCTGAATGTCATCCTGATGAATACGGACAGAACCACCACCAAGTTCGGTACCGTTTAATACGATATCGTATGCCTTTGCGCGGACAGCACCCGGATCGCTGTCGATCTTATCCCAGTCCTCTTCCATCGGCATGGTAAATGGATGATGCATTGCCATAAAACGGTTCTCTTCATCGGACCACTCCAGAAGTGGGAATTCTGTTACCCACAGGAAATTGTACTTGTTCTCATCGATCAGTCCAAGTTCTTCTCCAAGCTGTAAACGAAGTGCGCCCAGTACGTTCCATACGATCTTATTTTTATCTGCTGCAAACAAAAGCAGATCGCCCGGCTTGCCGTTCATCTTTGCAACAAGTGCGTTTAACTCGTCTTCTGTCATAAACTTTGCGAAAGAAGACTTGTAAGTGCCATCTTCGTTAATGCACAGATAAGCAAGTCCCTTGGCACCGCAGCCCTTGGCATGCTCCACCAGCTTGTCAATCTTCTTACGCGGCATATGTCCCTGTCCCTCGACATTGATACCACGGACAGAACCACCGTTTTCCAGTGCACCGGTAAATACACCGAATCCACAGCCCTTTACGGTCTCGGATACATCGACCAGTTCCATACCGAAACGGGTATCCGGCTTGTCGGAACCGAAACGATCCATGGCTTCCTGCCACGGCATACGCTGTAGCGGAATCTGCACGTCCACACCGATGGCTTCCTTAAATACAAATTTTAACAGACGCTCGTTGACATCAATGACATCGTCGATATCAACAAAGGAAAGCTCCATATCTGCCTGTGTAAACTCCGGCTGACGGTCTGCACGCAGATCCTCGTCACGGAAGCAGCGGGCGATCTGGAAATACCGGTCATAGCCGGATGCCATCAGAAGCTGCTTGAACAGCTGCGGAGACTGTGGCAGTGCATAGAAATTTCCCGGATGCACACGGCTTGGCACAAGATAATCTCTGGCACCTTCCGGTGTAGACTTGCACAGGATCGGAGTCTCGATCTCTAAAAATCCCTCGTTTGCCATAAACTGACGCATCAGCCCGAGCACACGGCTTTTCAGCATTAAGTTCTTTTGAATGTCCGGTCTGCGCAGATCCAGATAACGGTATTTCAGACGAATATCTTCCTTGGTCTGGCTGTTCTCCTCAATTGCAAACGGAGGTGTCTGTGACTCAGATAAAATGCGAAGGCTGGTTGCGATCACTTCGATATCTCCGGTCTTTAAGTTTTCATTGACTGCTGCAGAACGCTTCTGTACCGTTCCTTCAACAGCCACTACATATTCACTTCTTAAAGTTCCTGCCTTTGCAAATCCCTCTGCTCCGACACTCTCCTCATCAAACACGATCTGTAACAGACCACTTCTGTCACGCAGGTCGATAAAAATCAGACTTCCTAAATTTCTTCTCTTCTGTACCCAGCCCATAACGGTTACTTTTTCACCGATGTTT
>ENA-OPWW01000932-OPWW01000932.1-human-gut-metagenome-genome-assembly--contig:-NODE-932-length-12590-cov-3.162186_pt1 | contig 12590 bp, 10 predicted proteins | sample MGYA00241513_ERZ502018 | MGnify/ENA primary metagenome ERZ502018 (study PRJEB25962, sample SAMEA2042987) | human gut metagenome | biome: human gut; feature: human-associated habitat; material: faeces...
CAGCCGGTCAATATCCGTGCCTGTCGTTTTGACAGAGCCGTCACGGAAAGAGCTCTCCATAAAGCGGCGAGTCTCGTCGTCTTTCAGGTTTTCCTCCTGAATGATTGCAACAAGCTGCCGTTCTTTTTCTTCGGCGACAAAGGTGCGCCATTCCAGCATCACATCTGATACATCGTTGATTCCGGCAATGAAGGTTTCAATCAGTGCCTTCTTGCTGCGCAGTTCAGGACTAGCGTCCACTGCTTTGCGGATCGTGATAAGCACTTCCTTGTCATCGCAGTGTGAATCGTGGTATTTCTGTACCAGAAGCAGGATGTAGTCAATATTGATCTCGATCTGCTTGATTAGCTCGATTTCAAAAACGATGTCATCGGTGATGTCCTCTTTTTCGCCACCGGGCTTGCGGTTTTTCCACTCATCCCGTAAGTCCTGATAGCGGCCAAGATAATCCTGAAAATCCCGCTCACTCAAAATTTCGCTTCCGGCAAACTCGTCGAACGAAGTCAGCAGGTTGCGCATACGCAGAATCGCACCGAACAAAACGATAAACTCCTTCTGCCGCTGTTCGCCGGTAATGCGTTCCTCTGTCAGCGGGAATTTCGTTGTCAATTCCTCAATCATATTCTGGTAGCCTGGGTGATATTTTCCGTCGGCATCCTCGTAGCCAAAGTAGTAATCCTTATAGCCACGCATCAGGACGATACCGCCCGCTTCCTTATCGCCAAACAGAGAAATTGCATCGTCGGTACGCTTTTGCAGATTGCGGAAGCAAACGATGTTGCCGAACACCTTGATGGAATTGAGGATCCGGTTGGTGCGGGAATATGCTTGAATCAGCCCGTGCATTTTCAGGTTTTTATCCACCCACAGCGTATTCAGCGTCGTGGCGTCGAAGCCGGTCAGGAACATATTGACCACGATCAGCAGGTCAAGTTCCTTGTTCTTCATCCGCAGGGAAACATCCTTATAGTAATTCTGGAATTTGTCCCCGTCTGTGGAATAGTTGGTGTGGAACATCCCGTTGTAGTCACGGATGGCCGCATCCAGAAAATCACGGGAACTTTGGTCAAGTGCGGAGGTATCCTCCGGATTCTCCTCGTCAAGAATACCATCCGTTTCTTCCTCATTCGCTCCATAGCTGTAAATGACGGCAACCTTCAGCCGCTTCTGCGGATTTTCCGCCATTTGCCTCTGAAACTCGGCGTAGTAGAGCTTTGCAGCATCCACGCTGGACACGGCAAAGATGGAGTTGAACCCGCTGACCCGCTGCTTCTGCTTGATTTCCTCGATCTGCTGCTTGCTGCTGGCGGAGGCAACCTCGGCGATATTCTGCAATACGCTGTATGTATAGGTTTTATCACCCCGGTAGGTCTTCTGGTCAAAATGCGTCAGAATGTAATCCGTGACCAGTCGGATGCGTTCCGGGGCAAGAAACGCCTTTTCCCGGTTGATGTCCCAAACCTCTTTGTCGTCAATATCCGGCTCGGCATCCATTGTCTTGATGTAGTCCACCCGGAAGGGCAGCACGTTTTTGTCATTGATGGCATCCACGATGGTGTAAGCGTGGAGCTGATCGCCAAAAGCCTGCTCTGTCGTGCGGAGTGTGGGATTCTTGCTCACGCCTGCATTGACCGCAAAGATCGGCGTTCCGGTAAAGCCAAAGAGGTTGTATTTCTTGAAATACTTCGTAATGGCTTGATGCATATCCCCGAACTGACTCCGGTGGCACTCATCAAAAATGATAACAACTCGCTTATCAAAAACGCTGTGTCCGGCGTTCTTCTTGATAAAGGTGGCGAGCTTCTGAATGGTGGTGATAATGATTCTTGCATTGTCATCCTCCAACTGGCGCTTCAAAACCGCCGTGGAGGTGTTGCTGTTGGCAGCACCCTTTTCAAAGCGGTCATATTCCTTCATCGTCTGATAGTCCAGGTCCTTGCGGTCCACAACGAAAAGCACTTTGTCAATATAGTTCAGCTTCGTGGCAAGCTGCGCCGTCTTGAAGGAAGTCAGCGTCTTGCCGCTGCCGGTGGTGTGCCAGATGTACCCGCCGCCTGCTACGGTGCCGTATTTCTTATAATTGTTGGCGATCTCAATGCGGTTCAAAATGCGCTCGGTGGCGACGATTTGATATGGCCGCATCACCAGCAGCATATTTTCCGCCGTAAATACACAGTAACGGGTAAGGATATTCAGAATGGTGTGCTTGCAGAAAAAGGTCTTGGTAAAGTCCACGAGATCGGGGATAATGCGGTTGTTCGCATCTGCCCAGAACGAAGTGAACTCAAAGCTATTGCTGGTTTTGGACTTCTTGGCTTTCTGCGCTTTGGCATCCTTGATATGGTCGAAACGGGTGGTATTGGAATAATACTTCGTATTTGTGCCGTTGGAGATCACGAAAATCTGCACAAACTCGTAAAGCCCGCTGGATGCCCAGAAGCTGTCCCGCTGATAGCGATCGATTTGATTGAAGGCCTCCCGAATGGGAACGCCCCGGCGCTTCAGCTCGATATGGACCAGCGGCAGGCCGTTGACCAACACCGTCACATCATAGCGATTGTCATGAGCTGCCCCCTCCTCTGTGGAGATGGCATACTGATTGATGACCTGCAAACTGTTATTATGGATGCACTTCTTGTCAATAAGCTGAATATTTTTGCTTTCCCCGTTATCCCGGCGGAGCACCTGCACATAGTCCTCCTGAATCAGGCGGGTCTTTTCGAGAATGCCGGAGTTGGTGTTTGCCAGCACCTCGTCCCAGAAACGCTTCCATTCGCCGTCCGTAAAGCGATAGTTGTTCAGCTTTTCCAGCTGCGTCCGCAGATTGGTGATCAGGTCAGCCTCTTTATGGATGGTCAGGCGCTCATAGCCCAGCTCGCAAAGCAGACGGATAAACTCTTTTTCCAAGTCCGCTTCGCTCTGGTACGCCTCCGAGCGCTTCGACTGCGGCTTGTATTCGGTGACAACAGTGCTTTCGCTGCTTTGGGCAACGATGTTGAAATAGCTCACGGGCTACCTCCTTCCGGGTCAATCTGCCGGTGTAAAAGTCAGCAGCTTGTCCCTGTAGTATTCATATTGTTTCTGCCGTGCTTCGATCTCCGCAGGCAGACCGATATTCAGGTCGGTGCAGATGGCATCAAAGTTGTCGAGAACATTCGCCAACCGAAGTTGTATATCCAGCGGCGGAATAACAACATCAAACTGTTCCAAAGCTCTCATGCTTAAATTGGGCTGTGAACCATGGCTTGCTTTGGCTACAACTTGCTGTTGAACCATTTTTGACTGGAGTAAGTGAAATAAATATCGAGAAGAGTTTTCGCTATTTACTCGTATGGCAGCTAATGGCGACCAAATATTAAAGCGCTCGTCGGTATCAACATACCCTACTTTTCCGGTCGTAGATCCAGATTTAACCATAAAAATGTCGTGCTTTTGTGGCTTGTATTTTTTACAACATTCTGCATCAAACTCCGGCGTTATATTTCCACGCCGCTTTTCAAAATGAATTTTGCCATCAAATACTGCTTCAACGGACAGAAATGGAATGCCATCTTCCATAAGTTCTGGGGTAGTATGTGGCCCATCTGTGATAGGCTGCTTCAGCATATCGATTATTTTCCCATGGCGATAATCAGTTCTGGGTGTCAACAACTTATCCCGATAATACGCATACTGCTTCTTCCGTGCTGTAAGCTCTGCTGTAAGCTCTGCTGTAAGCTCTGTGAAATTGTCCAGTATACGGACAATTTCACGCTGTACCGGCAGCGGCGGGACGGGAATACGGATTGCCTTTATGTCGGGAACGCTCGAATGAACAACCTTACTCTTTACTTTTCCTTTGCTCTTTTGCTTTTGTGCGTCCAATGTTGAAAGCGTATAGGACAAATATTTGGGGTCTTCGTTGTGCTTAAGAACAACAATATCACCACCGGCCAAGCAGGTTTCGTGCCCAATATACGCACAGCACTTTGCGATGTCTTCTACACTTTCGCCTGTAATAGCGAAAAGAATATCCCCATAGCCAAAGTATTTCTTGCTTGTTAAGAGAGTCTCATCTGTGTGTGACACACAATTTTCAAACCATACACCGTAAGTAGTATAGATTTCCCCATATCGAACGCACGGCGTACCGGTTTCACGAACTTGGTCTCTTGTAATACCAGCCCCACGGAAAACATCGGTTGCGATTTCTCCGAGCGTTTTATAAACAACACCCTCTGGGCAAAGTTCCTGAAGCAGTTCCTCAAGTTTTGTCATCTTTTCACCTTCCGATTTTAGTGGTTAAAGTACTCTTCAAGTGTGTCGGCCATGTTCGCTTCAGCATCGATTTGCTCATCTTGACTATCTGAATAATATAGTTCCTCGAAAATTCTTTTTGTCGCACTGTCGGGCAGATTTTCTAAGTTTTTTTCAGATAGAATGTTGCTATAAAATTCGAATACATCTGGATCTTTTAGTATCCAGGAAACTTGAGTGTTGTCTTCCGCAATAGTACAAAGCTCCTCAATTTGATCTTCCGTCCATCCGGAAAACATTTTTAGCATAGCAATTGTAGCATGTGTCCTTTGAAAGCTTCCACTATTGGATAGCTGGTCAATAAGGTTTTGCTTCTCTGCCTCTGCTTCCAATTTTATATCGGAAATATTCTCTGTAAGGAAAGGAACCAGATTTTTATAATAATGAATTTCAGAACCTTTGACGCTTCTCCATTCAAGTCTCAGAAAGTCCTTAATCCGTTCATCGGTAAGGTCGGAACAGTAATCTTTATCTGCACTAATAAAGTACAAATCTTCGCCGTTAGGCACATTAGCCAGTAGGCATTCCCAGTTGATTGCATCGCCATATTTGTTGTCTTTTCCAGGAGGGTTTCCAATCCGATAACGCATATATGCCTTATCTATATAGTCTTGGCACGGAATTAACTCAACAGTTTCAAAAATTTGTGTTATTGTTTCATCAGCAGGTAAACGATGAGTCTCGATATCTGTATCAATCGTTTTCTTCCAAGCATTTACTTGATTCATAAAGCTGTTATAAGCGATCCTAACCGTTTCAAACTCAGAATATCCTTTGCAAAAAGCAGGAAAGCGAAAAGTTTTAATGTCAAAAGATTTAAGCGCATCTTTTAATTTTACCTCTCGATTTCTCGTAATCTCATCATATACTTGCTGAGGGACAAACAGACGGATGCTTTTATTGACCATATCCTTCAATTTTGAAAATTGTGCCAAGTCATCATTTGTGAAATGATAAAGAGACAGCCAAATATTCGAATCGATAAATAGGTTTTTCATCGTTGTTCCTCCTCAATCTCCCCGATAATCTGATCAATTTCCTCTCTCAATTTCTGTTCCCGTGCGACGATCTCAGCGATCTCGGCGTTCAGCTTTATAATGTCGATTTTCTCACGGGTATCCGCCTGCTCCACATAGGTGGAAACTGAGAGATTGTAATTATTCTGCTTGCTGCCAACTTCGTCGTTCGGCACAAGGCGGGCAAAGTGCTGCTCGTCCTTACGCTCTGCCACAGCAGACACGATACGCCGGATATTGTCATCAGAAAGCCGGTTGTTCTTCGTAACCTTCACAAACTCCTTGGAGGCATCCGCAAACAGAACGGCGTTGTCCGTCTTGTTCTTTTTCAGCAGCATAATATCCACGGAGATCGTGACATTCAAAAACAGATTGGAGGGCAGCTGAATGATGGCATCCACAAAGTTGTTATCCACCAGATACTTGCGGATCTTCTGCTCGGCCCCGCCACGGTACATAATGCCGGGGAAGCAAACGATGGCCGCCGCACCGTTGGAAGCCAGCCACGAAAGGCTGTGCATAATAAACGCCATATCGCCCTTGGAGGCGGGAGCCAGCACTCCGGCAGGCGAAAAGCGAGGGTCGTTGATGAGCAGCGGATTCTTATCCCCCTCCCACGGCACGGAAAACGGCGGATTGGATACGATCAGCTCAAAGGGCTGGTCGTCCCAATGCTGCGGGCTGAGCAAAGTGTCCTCCCGGACAATGCTGAACTTATCGAACTCGATGTTATGCAGAAACATATTGATGCGGCAAAGGTTGTAAGTGGTCAGGTCGATCTCCTGACCGTAGAAGCCTCGCTCGATATTATCCTTGCCCAGCACTTTTTCCACCTTCAGCAGCAGAGAACCGGAGCCGCAGGCAGGGTCATAGACCTTGTTGATTTTCGTTTTGCCGATGGTGCCGAGGCGAGCCAGCAGCTCCGAAACATCGGCAGGCGTGAAATACTGACCGCCCTTTTTACCGGCATTGGCGGCGTACATTCCCATCAGATATTCGTAGGCATCACCAAACAGGTCGGGATTGATGCCATCAGTAGAGAACAGCGGCATCTGCGCCACACCGTTCAGCAGCTCCACCAGCACCTTGTTGCGCTTGGCGACGGTTTCGCCGATGGCCTTGCTGTTCACATCAAAATCGTCAAACAGCCCCGCAAAGTCGTTTTCCGCATCGCCGCTGGCTGCACTGCTTTCGATGTGGTTGAATACCCGCTCCAGCGTTTCGTTCAGGTTGTCGTCCTTATCCGCCCGGGCGAGAACATTGCAGAACAGCTCCGAGGGTAGGATGAAAAAGCCCTTTTCCTGCACAAGGTCTTCACGGGCAGGCTCCGCCTCGGCGTCCGGCATTTTGGCGTAGTCAAAGCCTTTGTTCCCGGCGGCGTGCTCGCCCTCGTTGATATAGGCGGTGAAGTTCTCCGAAATATAGCGGTAGAACATCGTGCCCAGCACATAAGATTTGAAGTCCCACTCCGCCACATGACCTGCGTGAACAAGGTCGGTGGCGATTTTATAGATGCGGCGGAACAGCTCGTCCCGTTCCTGATCTTTCTTTATCTCTGCCATCTTCCTCACTCCTCCTGGGCGATCCACGCCGCTTCAATCTCATCAAAAGGGATGCTGTTTTCCTCACAAAAAGCCTTGATCTTCTTCATTGCTGTGATGTTCGGCTTGGTTTTGGCGTTTTCCCAACGGTTTATCGTTCCAACGGATACATTCAGCGCTTTTGCAAAATCTTCCTGTGACAGCAGGGCCTTCTTGCGCATGACCCGTATTAACTCACTTAAAGGCGTCATCAAACAGTTCTCCTTCCAGAAGATTAACAGCATTATACCATAAACCTATCATTTTCTCAACACCGTTTGGAAAAACTGAATACCAAAATACAGAGGCGCAGCCTTCGGAGTGATCCGTTGGCTGCGCCTCTGTTTGCGTTTCGGAAGAAAATTTTCAAGAACACCCTCAAAATCTGCGGCTCAATTCAAAGTAAGTAGAGAGAAGAATTTTGAGAACCGTCCAAAAACACCCCCACAAAAGGACACCCAAATTCAAAGTAAGTGAGGAGGTCTTTGCGGAACTCAAAGCCATCGAGCTGTTCACAAAAAGTTTACAAAATTTTCTTTGTTTTTTCTGTGAAAAAGTTCCCAGTTGATTAGTGAGGGGATCTATAAATGGATCTTCTCGCTGGCTACCTAATAGGGAGAATTTTTTCACAGGGGGTTAATAAACAGCCCTTCTCGCTGCCTACCTATTGAGGGGATTCTTCTCTTGCGCCTTGAAAGAGGAAAATTTTTGAAAAAGTGCGGGAATTTCGCAGAAAAATTCGGCAAAGAGAAAGTGAAAGGCGATAGAAGATTCTAGCGTAGTCCGCCGCTCTGTGGTTTTCCGTGTGCACCTTGAAAATTAAATAGCGGAAATTTTGGAGAAGAGGGTTACCAAACACCTACCCATTTTAGTAACAAGTGAGAGGAGGTTTTTTCCAATGGTCATCAAAATCACACCGCAGCAGGCGAAAAAAGTCAACGCCCTGCTGCAGAAGCTGTGCGCCAACTACGACGGTGGCAACTGCCTGCTGCTGGACGACGGCGAGCCCTGTGTCTGCGTCCAGAGCATCAGCAAGTACGGCATCTACTGCAACTACTTCAAGAATGCCGTGCTTCCGGCAGATGAAAGGATGCACGCCGAGATAATGAAGCCGACCGGCGGCAAGCGCTGTGTGCTGTGTCGTCAGTCTTTTGCACCGAGGGCGAAGAATCAGCGTTATTGTCCGGCCTGCGCCGCTAAGCAGAAACGGCTGAAGGCAGCCGAACGGCAGCGCCGAAAGCGGGCATCGGCGTCACGCTTTTAAGGTGCGGACAGCCCTGAAACACAAGGCTTTTTTGAACCCAAATCAACCCAAGCAATACAGAAACACCTTAACCGCAAAAATCCGCTTTGAAAAGCGTGACAAATTCAAGCGAGAGGAGGAATTCAATGAACCCATATTTTACAGTCAACGACTCCGAACATTTCACCTTTTACCGTATCCCAAAGCTGCTGTTCACAGATGAGATTTACCAAACTGTTTCCACCGATGCCAAGATGCTCTACGGCCTGCTGTTGGATCGGCTGTCCCTATCCGAGAAGAACGACTGGAAAGACGAGCATGGTCGGGTCTACCAATATTTCACCATCCATCAGGCGCAGGAGCTGCTGCATTTCGGACACGAAAAGGTCTGCCGCCTGTTTGCAGAGCTGGATGCAGCCGACCTTATCGAGCGCCGCCGTCAGGGGCAGGGCAAGGCCAACCGCATCTACTTAAAGGAGTTTACCCAAAAGTCCGATTATCGGAATTCCAGAAGCCCGGGAATCGGAAGGAAATAAGACTTAGAGAGTGATATTTACTACCCGAAAAAGAGAAAGAAGGTCAACAATGAATAACAAAAACACAGTGCCAATGAAACCAGCGCTCTTAAGAATTGAACAGCTACGCCCGTTTGAAGGCCATCCCTACAAGGTACAGGACAACGAGGAGATGGCTGCTCTTTCGGAAAGTATCCGGGAGAATGGTGTTCTTTCCCCGTTGATCGTCCGTTCCGTTGAAAACAGCGATGAATATGAAGTCATCAGCGGCCACCGCCGCCTGTATGCTGCCCGGAAGGCAGGTCTGACAGAAGTTCCCGTGCTGATTTGCACCCTTGACCGGGATGCTGCCGCCATTGCCTTGGTGGACAGCAATCTGCACCGGGAGCATATCCTGCCCAGTGAAAAGGCGTATGCTTACAAGTTGAAAATGGAAGCACTGTCCCATCAGGGAATCGCTTGTGGACAAGTTGGCCACAAGTCCCGGGATGATATTTCCGATACAGACAGCGGCAGGCAGGTTCAGCGCTATATTCGCCTGACCCACCTCATCCCGGAATTGCTGGAAAAGATGGACAAGGAGGAAATTGCGTTCTCTGTCGGCGTGGAGTTGTCCTATCTCGATGAATACAGCCAGCGGGATGTGCTGGAGCAATGTGAGATCAACGACTGCACGCCATCTTATTCGCAGGCATGGCGAATGCACAAGGCCGACCGTGAAGGGCTGCTGACGAAGGATGTGATCCAGTTCCTTATGAGCGAAGAAAAACCGAACCAGCGGGAGACAGTGAAGATACCCACCGAAAAGCTGCGAGAATTTGCGCCAGATGCCAACCCACAGCAGCTTGAGGACTTCGTTCTCAAAGCCTGCGAGCATTACCGCAAATACCTCATCCGCCAGCGTGGGCGGGAGGAACGATAAGGAGTGATAGAAAATGAAGCGGCAAACGAATTGGATCGTCGGCGTATCCGACGGAAAAGTCCACGAATACAAAATTGGGGATGTGACCTATTTTGTTTCTGCAGAATTTGAGCGCAGCTCTCAAACCAATCTGCGTGATCGTGTACAAAGAACGGTGGTCAGCGATCTCATACCTTTGACGCCCGGTCAGGCATCCGATACAATGGCAGCGGAATATGTGTGTTCGGCTGCCGGGAAGGAGGACTTATGCAGTCGAAAAAGAAAAAAGAACAATTGGGATTAACAGCGCTGTACTGCCGCCTGTCCCGTGATGATGGAGCGGAAGGCGACAGTAACTCCGTAGCCAATCAAAAGCGTTTATTGCAGAAATACGCCAAAGAAAATAGCCTCGGGAATACTCGTTTCTATGTGGACGACGGTTATACCGGCACGAATTTCAACCGTCCGTCTTTTCAGAAAATGATTGAGGATGTCGAAATGGGCTATGTGACAGCGGTCATCGTCAAGGATATGTCCCGGCTTGGTAGAGATTATCTCGGTGTTGGGTACTACACAGACACCTTCTTCCCGGAACACAATATCCGTTTTATTGCGGTGAATGACTGCGTAGACAGCGATGACGGCGAAAATGAGCTTGCTCCATTTCGAAATGTGATGAACGAGATGTACGCCCGGGACATCAGCCGCAAGGTGCGGTCTGCCCATCGTATCCGGGGCAATTCCGGCGAACCGCTGGGCCAGCCGCCCTACGGCTACAGGAAAGACCCGCTGAACAAAAAGCACTGGATCATTGACCCGGAGGCCGCTCAGGTGGTGCGGGACATTTTTCGTATGTGTCTAGAGGGTAAGGGCAACGACACCATTGCCCGCATTTTACAGGAAAATGGGATTCTCAACTGCACGGCGTACTGGCACGAAAAAGGCATCGGCAGGGGCGGCAAAAAGACGCAGCCAAACCCTTACCGATGGAAAAACAGCACCATTCGTAAAATCCTGACCCAGCAGGAATACTGCGGCGATGTGATCAATTTCAAGACCTACTCCAAATCCTTCAAGGATAAGACCCGCATCGATAACCCGGAAGAAAACTAGGTCATCTTCAAGGATGTTCACGAGCCGATTGTCGACCGGGACACCTTTGAGCAGGTACAAAAGAAGATCATCAAGCGGACAAAGCGCCGTGCGCCGAAATCGGAGAATGGCGAAAAGAGCATCTTTTCTGATCTGCTGTACTGCGCCGACTGCGGTCACAAGCTGTGGTATCACGTCAACACCATCAATAAGAATATATGCTTTTTCTCCTGTTCCAATTATGTAAAAGACTACCGTGGCAGTTGCCCGACCCGGCACTATGTGCGGGCGGACGCTATCGAGCAGGTGGTAAAACTGGAGCTACAACGAATGGCGCAATTTCTGCGGGACGACGAGCCAATGTTCGCCGACCTTCTGGAACGCAAGTCCAACCGGGAAATCGCAGAGGAAAAGAAGCGCCTTGAGGGAGAGCTGCAAAAGGCACGGATGCGAACAGAAACCGTGTCCCGACTCTACAAAAAGGCCTTTGAAAAGAATGCGGAAGGGCTTCTTTCCGACGAGGGCTTCCTGCAAATTACCCACGAATACGATGTAGAGCAGCTTGCCTTGAAAGCGAAAATCCCACAGCTCCGGGAGCAAATTGCGGAGGCGGAGCGGCAAGCGGCCAATAAGGACAAGTTTATCGCTGCCATCCGAAAGTTTATGCAGATGGACGAGCTGACCGCACCGCTGCTGCGGGAGCTTATTGACCATATCGAGGTGTACGAAACGCAGGGCGTCGGAAAAAGTAGAACACAGCGCATCGCAATTCACTACCGCTTTGTGGGGTACATCGACATCCCGGCAGCGCCTCTGACAAGCCATTATATCTCCGAAACGAGACAGGGCGTGGCCGTGGAATATATCCCCGCATAACGAAGGAGAGCAGGCGAAATGCCTGCTCTCCAAAAGAAGCATAAAAAATCGAGTGTTCATAACATCAAATCCGTTATGAACACTCGATATGGTTGCGGAGACAGGATTTGAACCTGCGACCTCCGGGTTATGAGCCCGACGAGCTACCGAACTGCTCCACTCCGCGATATGAACTTGACCCTCAAGGCTCATATACTATAACATATGAGCCTTGGGTTGTCAAGTGTTATTTTTATCGCTCCGAAGCGGAAGATTCTTCCTCTTCTGCGGCGTCCAGTGTCTTGGCGGCCTCGGCGCGGCCATTTTGCAGCTTGAGCTCGGTGAGAATGTCCGCCAGCAGCTCGTCCGTGGTCGGCTTGACCGGGGCTTCCGGTTCGGGCTCCTTTTCTTTCTTGCGGTTGAAGCGGTTGATGATCTTCACCATCCAGAACACGACGAGCGAAATACACAGGAAGTTGATGATGGACATGATAAGATCGCCGATCGGGAACACGCCGATGTTCAGGCCGGAGAAGTCCAGCCCGCCGATGATGAGCGAGATGAGCGGATTGATGATATCGTTGACGAGCGCGGTGACGATGGCCGTGAACGCACCGCCGACGATGACACCGTCATCACCACCACCATAACGCTGCGCCCCGGTTCACACACGCTCGATTTCCACGCCGACATTGACTGGCACGAACGTGAACGCTTCCTCAAAGTCGATCTGCCGCTGGGTATCGTGGCCGATCAGGCGACCTACGACTGCCAGTATGGTCTGGTCTGCCGCCCAATCGTCAAAAACACCGCATCCGACGAAGCCAAGTATGAGAGCAGCACGAACCGTTTCGCCATTATCGGCGATGCCGGTTACGCGGCGGCCGTCATCAACGGATCGGTATACGGGTCCGATGCCTCACCGATCGCCGGGAATGCCGCCGAAGGTCGTGACTCGGGCACCATGTTCCGACTGTCGCTGCTCTCCGCGCCGACCTTCCCCGACCCGCGCACGGGTGTCCGGGCGCAGATCCAGCACCTAAAGGCATACGCCTCCAAGGAGGCGCTCGTGAACGGGTGCGTCGACCCGCG
>ENA-OPWW01000955-OPWW01000955.1-human-gut-metagenome-genome-assembly--contig:-NODE-955-length-12421-cov-1.519085_pt1 | contig 12421 bp, 10 predicted proteins | sample MGYA00241513_ERZ502018 | MGnify/ENA primary metagenome ERZ502018 (study PRJEB25962, sample SAMEA2042987) | human gut metagenome | biome: human gut; feature: human-associated habitat; material: faeces...
CGGGTTTGCCGGCCACACCCTGCCCGATGGCGGCGGCCAAAGCCGGGCGCAAACCTTCGGGGATGCCGGCCAGGACGGAGTTGTCGACGTCGTCCGAAGCCTCGATGTCGCCGGCGGCGAGCTTCAGGAAGGTCTTGTCCTGTTCCAGCTCAGACAGGATGCCTACCAGTGAGCCGTTGATCAGGTCCGGGTGCGTCGCCTCACCGGCCATTGAACTTCTCCTGGGTCTTGGCAAGACCGTGGAAGATGATGTCCTCGGCGGCGTCGGCGCCGTCAGCCAGGAATTCGGGCAGCTGCTTGCGCTGGTCCGGACCGAATCCGCCCAGCACCCAGTTCACCGTGTTGTCATGCGCGTTCGCACCGCGCTTGGAGTGACCGACGCCCATGCGCACACGCGCGTATTTCGGCGTGCCGAGGGAACGGTCAATCGACTTGATGCCGTTGTGGCCGCCTGCGGAGCCGCCTGCCTTGACCTTGATACGGCCGAATTCCAAGTCCATGTCATCGTGAATCACCACAATATGGTCGGGCTCGATCTGGTAATAGGCGCTAATGGAAGCCACCGCATTGCCGGAATCATTCATATAAGTCAGCGGCTTGGCCAGAAAGAACTTGACGGTGCGGCCGTCCAGGTTCATCACGCTTTTACCGAGCATGGCCAAGCCCTTGTGATCGGCGAAGTTCACCGTCCAACGTTCGGCGAGCACGTCGGCGGTCATGAAGCCCATGTTGTGCCGCGTGTCCTCATATTTTTTGCCGGGGTTGCCCAGTCCCGCAATCAGCCAGAAATCCGATGCCATAATCCGCTCCTCGTCCGTCTTCCTTTATTCCCGTATGCACGTTCTGTACGTTCCGTACGTCATGCGCGCGTTCGCCTCGCGCACTGGCCCATGCCCGGCCGGATCCAACCGTCAAGATTGTACTCAACGCCGCCGTCAAGCTCGTTTGCTCCGGCATCCTCACACTTTTCTTGACTGAAATGACTTACTGCAAGGCTACAGGTCCAAATACCAGTAGGACATGTCCCGCATGGTGCCGGTGGAGTCGGTGGCAGCGGCGGGCATGAGTCCGAATTGGGTGAAGCCGAAGCGGTGCATGAGGGCAATGGAGCCGGCGTTATCGGCGAAAATGATGCCGCAGGCCTTGCGCATGTGGCGGGCCAGCGCCTCGGTGAGCAGCCTGTCAAGCATGAACGTGCCTACTCCCCTGCCTTGCCATGCCGGATCGATGTAATAGGCCAAATCGGTGACACCGTCATATCCTGCGCGGTCATAGAACACGGAGAGCGCACCGAAGCCAATGATTGAACCGTCTTCCGATTCCACAACAAAAACGCCGTAGGGCGGCGTATGGGATTCGACCCAGGCGCGGCGTTGGTCGAAGGTGCGCGGGGTGAGGTCGGCGGTCGCACCGCCGGCCATCACTGAGGCGTTGTAGATGTCGGCGATGGCTTGGACGTCGGATTCGACGGCCGGACGGAAGGTGTATGGCATGAGGTTCCTTTGAATACGCAAATAGCCCGTCCTTATGATAAGGACGGGCTATGTCAGTTGAGGTAACCGACTCCCTTCAGTCGCCTTCGGCGATGGCTCCCCTCACCCTGAGGGGAGCCAATTCCTGTCGGAACTACTTGTCGAGCTCGATGGCCTTGTTGAGGGCGTCTTCAAGCTCCTTCTGCGCCTTGCCGTAGGCGGTCCAGTCGCCGTTCTTCATGGCGGACTGGCTGTCCTTCATGGCTTGGGCGGCATCGTTCAGCGCCTGCTGGAGTTCGGGGCTACGGTCGGAAGACGAGCCGGAATCCGACTTGCCGTCCGTGGTGCCGGACTGGCCACCATTGGTATCGGAACCAGATTGGTCACCGGATATGCCGGACGACTGGTCACCAGACGATCCGTCACCGGACACGTTCTCGGCATCGCCTGCGGCCGCGCCGGAATCACCACCGAACACCTGATCCAAGGCCTCATCCAACGTATCCGCAAATCCTACCTGATCACCGAACGCGACCAGCGTCTTCTTGAGCAGCGGGAATGAAGTCGCACCCGAAGACTTGACGTACACGGGCTGCACGTACACCAGTCCGCCACCGAGCGGCAGGGTGAGCAGGTTGCCGCGCTGCACATTGGTCGAGCCGGATTCGAGCAGGTTGAGTTCCTTCGACACGTCGGCGGACGCGTTGAAGTTGTTCTGCGCCTGGCCGGGGCCCGGTACGTTCGAATCCTTGGGCAGCTCCTGCAATCGGATGGTGCCGTAGTTTGAGCCTATCTTGCCCTTCTCATTGCCGGCATCCGAGTCGACCGACAGGAAGCCGGTGAGGATCTCACGGGTGGACTGGCCAGCCGGAATGTAGGTGGAGCTCAGCGAGAACACCGGTTCCTTGGTGCCACCGGTCTGCAAGGTCAGGTAGTACGGCGGCTGCAGGATGTCTCGCTGTTGCGCCTGCTGCGATTCGGTCGGGTCGACGGGGGTCTGCCAGAAATCCTCTCCGGAGAAGAACTGGTTGGCGCTGGACACGTGGTATTTGGCCAGCAGTTCGCGCTGCACCTTGAACAGGCTTTCCGGATAACGCATGTGGCTCATCAGGTCGCCGGAGATTTCCGACAGCTGGTGGTACTGGCCGGGGAAGATCTTCTCCCAGGCTTTGATGACCGGGTCGGACTGGTCCCATACATACAGGTCCACGGAACCGTCGTATGCGTCCACGGTGGCTTTCACGGAATTGCGGATGTAGTTGGCGTTCTTCGAGTTCAGGCTGCTTACCGTGTCGGAGGATTCCGTGGTGGAGTCCTTGGTGGCCTCGCCCAAGTCGGTCATCTGAGAGTATGGGTAGGCGTCCGAAGTGGTGTAGCCGTCCACGATCCACTTGACCCGTCCGTCCACCACGGCCGGGTATACGCGGCCGTCAAGCGTCAGATACGGCGCGACTTTGGCCACACGTTCCTTCGGGGAACGGTCGTAGAGAATCTGCGAATTGGAGTTCACACGGTTGGAGAACAGGATCTGGTCGGAGCCGAAGCGGATGGCGTACAGCAGTCTGGAGAAGATGTTGCCGATCTTCGGACCGCCATCGCCCTTGAAGGTGTTGGTGGCGCCTTCCGAACCGGTCGGGTAGTCGAACTCCCAAGCCTGCGTGCCCTCCGGTGCGCCGACGATCGAGTATTCGGTGGTGTTCGGCGAGAAGTAGATGCGAGGCTCATACTTTTCGGATTCAGTGAGCTTGCCCTGAGTGGGGATGCCGGATTCGAAGAATTCAGGCTGGCCGTCGGCGGTCACCTTGTTACCGTAAGCGGCCACCACGCCGTAACCGTGGGTGTACACGGTGTGGTCATTGACCCAATTGCGGTTGTCGTTGCCGGCCAGGTCAAGCTCGCGGGCGGCAATCACGGTGTCTTGGGAAACGCCGTCGATCTCGTACTTGTCGACTGCCAAAGTGTCGGCGAAGGTGTAGTACTGCTTGGACTGCTGCAGCTGTTTGAACGTCGGGGAGATGATCTGCGGGTCGAGCAGGCGGATCTGAGCGGTGGATTCCGCGGAATCGGCCAATGCGCCTTCCTCGCCTTCGGTGGTGGCCTTGTACTGTTCGGCCTTCACCTTGTCCAAGCCGTACGCGGCGCGGGTGGCGTCGATGTTGCGCTGGATATAGGTGGATTCCATTTCCTGCGCGTTCGGATTGACGCGGAAGCGCTGCAGCAGCACCGGCCAGGCCACGGTAAGCACCAGGCTCACCACGATGGCGGAGGCGATGGCCACGGTCGGCACCTTCCACGCCTTGAGCGCTTCGGAAGCACGTGCCGCGATGGGTGCGGAACCTTCCAACGTATGGGATTTCATAATCCACAGGCCCAGTATCACGCCAAGGATGGCGGTGATGGCGGCCATGATGAACGTGACGGGGATGGTGGCGTTCACCGTGGTGTAGGTGGCGCCGGTGATTCTGCTGCCTTCCTCGGTCAGGTGCGAGAACACGCCCAGAACCTGATTGGCGGCCCAGGCGAACATGTTGAGCATCAGCCAGATGCCGATCTGGCGGCGGGCGCGTTTGGTGATGTGGAACAGGCCATGGCCGTTCACCGGCATGGTGATGCGGATGCCGCCCATAAGCACGTGGGTGACGATGGAGAAGATGATGCCAGCGAGCAGCAACAGCGAGACAGCGGACATGATGAGTTTCAGTCCGGGCAGCACGAACACGTAGAAGCCGTTGTCGATGCCGAACTGCGGATCCTTGGTGCCGAAGCTTTGCGAGTTGAACATGAGCAGGATTTCGGACCAGTTCGCGTTGAACTGGGAGCCGAACACCAGTCCGACAATCAGGGAGATGACCACGGCGATGCGTCGAGCGCTCTTGGAGCTCACGCTCTTGCCGATTTCGATGGTGTCGCCGTTCACGCGGATGGTGGAGCCGTCCGCAGCGTCGGGACGCGCCCATATCGCCAGCGTGGCGGAGATGAAGCCGACTGCGGCGATGAGCACCGCGTACGCCAGCCAGAGGCCGACCCTGGTGCCCAGCTGCGTCCAAATCACGCTTTGGAAGCCGAGCTGGCTGTACCACATGACATCGGTGACGAACTGCGCGAGCGCGAAGAACAGTCCGATGACGATGGCGAGCGCCAGCACCACGCCGATGAAGATCTTGCTGCCGTTCGACGGTTTGCGCGGACGGTTCGGCTTGCTGGTGATGCGGGGGCCCGAAGGTCGTTTCGGGGGAACGTTCGACGATGGTTGCGGACCGTCCCCTCCGTCGGTTTCGACGTTGAGGATGATCGGATCGTCGTTGCTGGGTTTGCGCGGATTCTGCCTGCCGGCACGGTTCGAGCCGCCTTCGGGATCGAACATGGGACCAAACATATCAAAGAAAGACATGCTAATAGCCTAGCGACAGGCGAGGAACGCCGTTAAGCCGCCAGCCGAACGGATCTGGCCGTGGGCTGAATCGGCTGTTCCGTGGCATGTTCGTATGAAGGGAACATATGGGGAATGCCGGCATGCCATAATGGCGGTATGAAGAAGGCTCATGGGTTTTTCACACGATTGGTGGCTGCCTGCTGCGTGGCGATGCTGCCGGTCACGTTGGCCGCATGTTCCGGCGACGCTTCCCCATCGGACGCCGCCACCGCAGCTTTTTCCACTCGCCGGCCGACGGTCACGCATGATTCCCTCGACAAGGCGCAAGTGCCGTCCGTCCGCGACGATTCGCCGCATGCCAAGGCGGTGCGGGCCGTGGAGTCCATGAGTGTCGAGGAACGGGTCGGGCAGCTGGTTATGGCGCCATTGTTCGCTGGTTCCGATCCGTCATCGTTGTATGACCTCATCGCGAACAGGCATGTTGGTTCGGTCTTGATCATCGGCAACTGGAATTCGGGGACCGCCGGGGTCGCGGCCGCCACATCCACGCTGCAATCGTATGCTCCGGGCGACAACCAGCTGTTGATGTCCACCGATCAGGAGGGTGGTCTGGTCCAGCATCTCAAGGGGGCCGGGTTCGATACCATGCCTTCGGCCACCCAGCAGGGCGCAATGGATGTCAGCCAGTTGAGGCAATCGGCATCCGCATGGGGCACGCAGCTCAAGGCTGCCGGCATCAATGTCGATCTGGCACCCGTCGTCGGCACGGTGACCGTGGACCGTTCGTCGAACGCCCCGATTGGCGCGCTGTACCGTGATTTCGGTCTTGATCCGGCCGGCAATGCGGACCATGCGAAGGCGTTCATACAGGGCATGTCCGATTCGGGGGTAGGCAGCGCCATCAAACATTATCCGGGTTTGGGATCGGTGACCGGCAATACCGATTTCACCGCGAACGGCATCCTCGACACCACCACCACGTTGGATGGTCCGGAAATCAGCGCGTTCAACAGCACGTTGGAGGCAAGCCCTTCGATGGTGATGATGTCTTTGGCCACATATCAGGCGATCGATCCGAATAATCCGGCCGTGTTCTCATCAACGCTGGTCACCGGCTATCTGCGCGGGAAAATCGGCTTCCAAGGCGTCGTCACTTCCGATTCCCTGTCCGCAACGGCTTTGAGTGGCGTGCAGCCGAGTGATTTGGGTGTGCGGCTGGTCGAAGCCGGCGGCGATTTGGCATGTATCGGCGCCTCTTCCTACGTGCAGCCGGTGTTGGACGGATTGAACGCCAAAGCGGCCGGCGATGCGACGTTCGCGCGGAAGGTGCAGCAATCCGCCATTCGTGTGATGACGCTCAAATACGAGATGGGGCTCGCCAGGTAATCGCAATGCCAAGCACAGGCGGAAGCCGTCTTAAGAGAAAACCAGCTGTACCAGCAGCATATAGACGGCGGTGCCGCCGGCGATCGACAGCAGCATGTTTCTTTTCCATATGTGCAGCAGGGCGATTGCGATAATCGCCAACAATTCGGGAATGCCGTGGCTGCCTGACGTCAGGCGCACTCCTTTGAGCGAGTACACGACAAGCAGGCCTGTCATGGCATACGGCAGGACGGTGCCCAGGTAGGTGATGAAACGCGGCGGTTCCTTCGATTCGGGGAACAGCAGGAACGGCAGGAAACGTGTCAGCATGGTGCCGAGCATCGCCATGATGATGGTGATGACGCCTTGCCACGTGGTCATGATCATCATGCGTTCGTCTCCTTGTCCGCGTTGTTCGTTTCGTTCTCCCCGTCCGTCTTGTCGATCTTCAGGTCGTCCAGGTATGGCCGCAGCAGAATGAACATGACGAGCATGGCGACCAGGGATGGGATCATGAAATTGTCGGCGCCGAACACCCCCAGACAGATCGCGGGCACTGCTATGCCGGTAAGCGCGGCCATGTGGCTTTTGCGTTTCGTGGTCAGCCATTGATCCACGAAAATGACGGCGAACATGGCGGTCATGATGAAGTCGAGACCGGAGGTGTTGAAGGTGATGCGTTCTCCGAGAAGGCCGCCAAGCGTGGCGCCGGCCACCCATGATGACTGGTTGAGCAGGCCGACGAAGAAGTAGAACCATCCGCGATCGACGTCGGCCGCAATGATGGTGCCGTTGTCGATGGCGAAGGTCTCGTCGCACAACGAGAAAATGAGATACGGCTTCTTGGCGCCCATGTTCTTGAACCGGCCGAGCATGGAGATGCCGTAGAACAGATGACGGGTGCCGAGCATGACGGCCAGCATGAACGTGACGAACGGGTTGAACGCGGACACCAGCAGATTCACGGCGACGAATTCCATGGAACCGGTGAAGATGAACGCGCTCATGCACATGGGCCACAGGAACGAAAAGCCGCGCGTGCCCATCAGCACGCCGTACGACAACGCCAGAAGGAAGAAGCTGATGCAGACCGGCGACGTCCGCGGCAATGCCGTTCTGAACGCCTTGCCCATGACGGCGTTCCTGTTCTGCGTCCGCACCATTAAATATCAGCCCTTCTTCCGTCCGTTCCCATGCTTCTCTTCTCATGCCTTCTCTTGCCGCGCCCTGATATACCCCGACGCGCCACAACGACGGCCAACATACTATCGCCGACCCCGACAAACCATGCGCAACCGTATCGGCGCGTGGACATCGACGGATTACGTACAAAGCATGCGCGACGAGATTATCATGCTGCATACTGGAACGTAACGAAAAACCTTTGGACAAGGAGCATGAATGAAGACACTGGTACTGGTATTCCACCCGCATCTGGAAAAATCGCAGGTCAACCGCAAGCTCATGGACGCGGCCAACGAGACCGGCGACGTGACCGTGGTGGACGAGTACGCCGCATATCCCGACTTCAAAATCAACGTCGAACATGAGCAGGAGCTCATCGAAACGCATGACCGCATCGTGCTGCAGTTCCCGTTCTACTGGTACAGCTCCCCCGCGCTGCTCAAGCAGTGGGAGGATGACGTGATCAAGGCCGGCTGGGCCTACGGCGGCGGGCGGGCGCTCGAAGGCAAGGAGTTGTCCACCGGCTCTCCGGCGGACTCCTACACGCGTGAAGGCAGCCATGTGCGCACCATGGAGGAGCTGCTTTCCCCGTTCGAGACCACGTTCCGTCATACGCATGCCACATATCTGAAGCCGTTCCTCATCCAAGGCGTCGCCACGTCCACCGATGAGCAGATCGACGCCGCCGTGGCGAAGTATCCGGCAGCGCTGATCGGCTGATTCCTCTGCCTGTTTCGGCGCGCATTTCCCGATTTTCCGCAGGGAGCCGTGTTCGCTCCAGACGAACGTGGCTCCCTGTTTGACTTCAAGTACTTGAAGTTCCTATTCTCTTCCAACAGAGCATGAAGGAGCATACGGTGAATAACACTCCAGATACATTTACATCCGCTGCGGAGCAGGACATGTCCGAAACCCGCCAGGCGTTCCTCACCGGCGAGCGCGCGGAGTTCTTCGCGCCTGACCGCCGGTACGTCGATACGATTTTCGACGATGGCGAATCGCCGTTGAAGCATGCCCATGACATCGAACTGAGGTCGAGCTCGTTCAAATGGAAGTATCCGCTGTGGTATTGCTCGGATATCGATGCGAAGGACTGCACGTGGTTTGAGATGGCACGTGCGGGCGTATGGTACACGGACCATATCAAGGTGGAGGATTCGACGATCGAGGCGCCGAAGAATTTCCGCCGCTGCCATGACGTGACGTTACGCAACGTGGATTTCGTCAACGCCGAGGAGACGTTGTGGGCCTGTTCCGGCGTGACGTTGGACAATGTGAGCGCGCATGGCGACTATCTGGCGATGAATTGCGCGGATGTGAAAGCCGACAACCTACGTTTGGTGGGCAATTATCCGTTCGATGGCGCAAGGAACGTGGAGATTTCCAATTCCCGTCTGATTTCGAAGGATTGTTTCTGGAACTGCGAGAACGTGACGGTGCGCGATTCGTTCATTTCCGGCGAGTATCTGGCGTGGAACTCGCGTAACGTGACGTTCGAGCATTGCACGATCGAAAGCCTGCAGGGCCTGTGCTACGTGGACCATCTGGTGTTGCGTGACTGCCGGCTCGTCAATACGACGCTCGCGTTCGAATATTCCTCCGTCGATGCCGACGTGCGCGGCACGATCGACAGCGTGTTCAATCCTTCGTCCGGCACGATTCGCGCCGACCATATCAACGAGCTGACGCTCGATCCGGCGAAAATCGATCCGACGGCCACGACGATCGTGACAGCCGACGCCGCATAACAGTAGGTAGGATTGGCGGTATGACTTACGATTTCGATACTCCGATCGACCGTTCCGGCACGTACTCGCTCAAATGGGAGGAGGCTGGCGACGCGCTGCCCATGTGGGTGGCGGATATGGATTTCCAGACCGCGCCCGTAATCCGCGAGGCGTTGCGTCGGCGCGTCGAGCATGGCGTTTTCGGCTATTCGATCGTGCCGCCAGAATGGAATCAGGCGTACGTGGATTGGTGGGGACGCCGTCATGGGCTTGCCATCGACCCGGACTCGCTGGTGTTCTGCACCGGTGTGGTGCCGGCGATCTCCAGCATGGTCAGGAAACTCACCACGCCGAACGAGAACGTCGTGATCATGACGCCGGTCTACAACATCTTCTTCAATTCGATTCTCAACAATGGCTGCCGTGTGCTTGAATCGCCGCTCGCCTATGACGGCGAAGGACATTACGAGATCGATTGGGCTGATTTCGAAACGAAACTCGCCGACCCGCAGACCACGCTGATGATTCTGTGCAACCCGCATAATCCGATCGACCGTATTTGGGATTGTGAGACTTTGGAACGTATCGGCGAACTGTGCTGGAAGCATCATGTGACGGTGGTCAGCGATGAGATCCACTGCGATCTGACCGATCCGGGTTTCGATTACGTGCCGTTCGCCTCGGTGGGCGAGCATTGCGCGATGAATTCGGTGACCTGCATGGCTCCGACCAAAACGTTCAACATCGCAGGACTGAATTCCGCGGCCGTGATGATTCCGAATCCGGTGCTGCGTCATAAGGTGTGGCGAGCTTTGAACACCGATGAGGTGGCGGAGCCGAACGCCTTCGCCATGGACGCCACCCTGGCCGCGTTCAACGAGGGCGAACCGTGGCTGAACGAACTGCGCGCTTATCTGGCCGGCAACAAGGCGACCGCGCGTGCAATGTTCGACAAATACAACGCTTCGGTGCCGGCCGACCGGCGCATCATCATGGTCGAAGGACATGCCACCTACCTGTTGTGGGTCGACTGTTCGGCCATCACGCATGACACGGATGCGTTGTGCGATTATCTCAAACGCGAGCATAAGGTGATGTTCTCCGAGGGTTCCGAATATGGTGGCAACGGTCATGATTTCGTGCGTATCAACGTGGCCTGTCCGCGTGCACGCATGATCGAGGGTCTTGCACGGTTCATCGACGGTCTGCTCGCGTATCGAGCACAATCGTTTCCAAAGATGGACTGATAAACCCTTGGACTGACGCATGACGGATGCGGCGACGGCCTCTTCAAGGACCATGAAAGGACGCAACATGGTGGTGGTGTTTTTCTCCCGCGCCGGCGAAAACTACGAAGTGGGCGAGGTGACGGTCGGCAATACCGCGAAGCTTGCCCAAGAGGTGGCCCGGCGGACCGATTCGCCGATGATTGAAATCACACGTACCGAGCCTTATCCGGAACGGTACGCCGCGACCTCAGAAATGGTGCAGGAGGAGCAGCGTGTCAACGCGCGTCCGCTGTTCACGCTCAGCGGCGATGTCGATGCGCTCGATTCGTCCGATACCGTGTTCCTTGGCTATCCGATTTGGTGCGGCGATATGCCGATGCCCATGTACGCTTTTCTGGAAAGCCGCGACTGGTCCGGCAAAACCATTTATCCGTTCTGCACGCACGGCGGCAGCGGGCTTGGACGGACTCCGGAACGTATCACCGCAATCACCAAGACGACGGTGAAGCCGGGGCTTGCGGTCATGGGGACCGACGCACAGAACAACGCAAGTGAAGCCGCCGAAGCCGTCAGCGGGTGGATCGCCAAATCCGGTCTATAGATTCGCAATCCACATCCGTCCGTTCCGTCTGCTTCAGCACGCCTTCGAGTTGGAGCAGATGGATTTTGGTTTCAATGCCTCCCGCATAACCGGTGAGACTGCCGTCAGCGCCGACGACCCGATGGCAGGGCACGATAAGCGCGATCGGATTGTGGTGCACCGCTCCCCCGATGGCGCGTGCGGATACCCTACGCCCGTCCGCACGTTTCAACTCCAATCGACGTGCGAGTCCGCCGTATGAAACCGTTTCGCCGTATGGCACTTTCCGCAGCAATGCCCATGCTTCCTTGCGGAACGGCGTGCCTTCCAGCCGCAACGGCACTTCGGTCCGAGGTATGCAACCTGCAAAGTATTCCTCCAGCCATCGTTTCGCGGCGCCAATCGTCGGCGAATCACCCAAAACCGCGGAATCATCGTCCGCATAGCCTGGCTGCCAATCGAACCACAGGCCGAGCAATGCCGTTTCGTCGGCGATCAGCGTGATGCCGCCAAGCGGCGAATCGTAATGCGACTTCTTTTTCACCGCCGTTATCCACCTTTCCACAAAACACCTATCTCGCCTATGGATGGCGGATTTCGTCTTTCGACACATGTTATCTCGCTTATAGATGGCGGACGGCAAAGTGAAAAGCCGCGCTTTTTACCCCCATACGCTATCTCAGGGGGTATAAGTCGAAAAACATCCGCCATCTATAGTGGAGATAGCATCAGGCAGACCCGCGAATCCGCCATTCATAGGCGAGATAGGACCAAAACGAAGGAGTTGGCATGGGATACGCACTCATCACGGGAGCGTCCGGCGGCATCGGACGCGAACTGGCGGCGCTGTTCGCAGCGGACGGACATGACCTGGCGATCACCGCCCGCAGCCAGGAACGGCTTGACATGGTAAAAACCAAGCTCGAGCAGCGTTTTGGCGTGCATGTGGTGACGTTCGCCATAGATCTGAGCGAAGCAAATGCGCCGAAGAAACTCCATGATTTCACCACATCACAAGGTATTGCGGTCGACCATCTCGTTAATAACGCAGGCTTCGCTGACTGGACGGATTTTCTCGACGCCGACTGGAACCGGCAAAATGAGATGATGCAGCTCAACATGCATGCGCTCGCTGAGTTGACGTATCGGTATGGCCGAGACATGCGCGCCAACGGGCATGGCAGGATTTTGAATATTTCGTCCGTCGCCTCGATGATGGCAGGCCCATACATGGCGATGTATTTCGCGTCGAAGGCGTTCGTGCGTTCGCTATCCGAGGCAGTGGCCCACGAATTGCGCGGCACGGGCGTGACGGTGACCTGCGTATGTCCCGGTCCGACCACGACCGGCTTTCAGAAGGCTGCGAATATGAGTGGCCGCAACTTCTTCACCATGACCAAACCGGCCACCGCACGTCAGCTTGCCACGTACGCCTACCGCAGGATGATGCGCGGCTCAACCCTCGCCTACCATGGTCCGCTCACCAAGGC
>ENA-OPWW01000959-OPWW01000959.1-human-gut-metagenome-genome-assembly--contig:-NODE-959-length-12327-cov-1.524853_pt1 | contig 12327 bp, 5 predicted proteins | sample MGYA00241513_ERZ502018 | MGnify/ENA primary metagenome ERZ502018 (study PRJEB25962, sample SAMEA2042987) | human gut metagenome | biome: human gut; feature: human-associated habitat; material: faeces...
AATTATAGGGAAGAGTGAAGGCAGTCAAACCACCATCCGTCTCACCTTTGGCATTCTCGGAAGGTACTGTCCAGATAATCTCCGGGCAAGTCTCATTACCCCAACCAAAGATCTCGGTGAAATGGTTGGCCAATTTATACTGACCATACTTTCCATCGATAATATCCTGACAAATCTTAGCGGCCTCCTCATACATCGGTTTATTGATATACGATTCAGCGTTGAAATACAAACGAACCTTCAAAGCCGCAGCCACAGCACGATGGATAACGTTCGTCTCGGGTGCTCCCAAGGTCTCCTTCAACGGAAGATTCGGCATAGATACATCCAACAAGGAGTCGATAAAATGGAAAGTCTCCACATCTGTAGCACGAGCCTTCACATCCTCCTTCGTAGATGTGTAAAGAGGCATACCACCAAACATGTCCAAACCATCCAAATAAAAAGAGGCAGCCAATACGTTCAACTGATTAATCATTGATACACGATCCTCCTCAGTCAAACCCACCGATACGAAATCAATATTCTCCAAATCCTCCAAGGCACTCCACGACTGAGCCACACCCATCGTCGTCAAGTCCCATCCATCCTTCATCGGGCTCATATCATCCATAAAATGATGATGATGCATGTTCTGATAAACGGCGCCATCAAACCAGTCATTACCACGAGTAGGCACACACATAGCATCAGTTCCCACTTCCATCAAGCGCACACGAGCGTCGTTATGAGCTACCCACCAACGCCAATGCGTAAAAGGACGATTAAAACGCGACCAAACCGCGTCTGCATTCGTATAATACGTGTCGGGAACAACCTGCGAATAGAACGTAGGATCCACGTCACAAGAGGTACCCAGCAGCAAGCAAGCAGCTCCGGCTACCAACCAATTTGTTATCTTGCTAATTTTCATTTTCTTCTTACCTTTTTAGAATGTTACTTGAATACCTAACGTATAGGTGCGAACTATCGGATCACAGTTCCAAACCTTATCGACACCGCCTTCCCAACCGGTAATATTCACTTCCGGATTATGTCCGCTATATCCTGTAATAGTCGCTACATTGCCGACAGTTCCATATACACGCAGGCGCTCTGCCCATTTTGTATACTTACTCAACGCCAATGTATAACCTAACGTAATCGCATCAATTTTCAAGAACGAGCCATCCTCCAAGAAGTAGTCACAAAGCTGCTTCACGCCGCGAATGTCCTTATACTTCGGATCGTCAAGCGCCGGTTTCCAAAGATTCCACTGGCCGGCACCACTCTGTCCCTGGATACCCAAGTACATCGGATAAGTATTCAAGACATCGAAACCTATCCAACTACGCATATTAATACCCAAGTCAAAATTCTTATAGGTAAAGGTATTGTTCCATCCCATCATCACCTTAGGTAGATAATTACCGATATATTGTTTGTCGTCTACACTCTTTTGGGAAGCAGGTATAACCTCACCATCCTTATTGTACAAAAGGAAGTCTCCTTTATCGTCGAATCCAGCGAATTTCCACATATGGAACGCACCGATCTCTGCCCCCTCTTCAATACGAGAGGCATCGCCCGGCCATCCCGGTTCATCCATAGCGTTACCATCCATACGTGAATTGTTACCATACATCGTAAGGATCTTACCTGAGTTATGGCTCATATTCAAGCTGGAAGTCCAAGTGAAGTCCTTATTCTGGATGATGTCACCACCAACCTCGAACTCCCATCCTTTACTCTCCATCTCGCCAATGTTCTGCCATTGTTTGCCATTTGGATACGGTGGCTGTGGAACATTCACCTCGTAGATCATGCCATCGATTTTACGACGATAGTAATCGAACTTACCATACATACGGTTGCCAAAGAATGAGTAATCCACACCGATATTCCACTCTTTCTTCTCTTCCCATCCCAAATAAGGGTTCACGTTAGAGCTCGGTCCATAAACAAACGCCCAGCTACCACTCGGAAGCATCCAATATTGGTCGCGACTTAACGTATTAGCCATATAGGAAGCATCGAAGTCGTTATTACCGGTCACACCATAACCGAAACGGATCTTCAAGTCATTTACCCAATCAAACTCTTTCATGAATTCCTCACCAGATACACGCCAACCTCCAGACAACGCCCAGAAATTACCCCAACGGTTCTCTGCGGCAAACTTCGAGGAACCCTCATGGCGGATCGTAGCCGTTACCATATATTTATCATTATATGAATAATTGGCACGGGCATAAAGAGCGAACAAACGTTCCGTAATATCTTTTTTAGATCCCATCTTTGCCTTACCGTCGGTCAAATAAGATCCGGATTCCAAGTCCCAATACTTCAGGCCTTCTACACCGAAATCATAGTTCTCCGCATTGAAATTCTCTCCATTCTTCTCGAAATAAGAGTAACCGGCAACGGCATTTAAGCTATGACCTCCCTTAAATTCTTTCAGGTAAGTGAAGTAACCCTCAGAAGTAAGATGTTCGGTCTTCGAGAATTCCAATTTCGCCCAACCACCGCGGTTGTTTGTCACCTCCTCTCGGTGATAGCGAGAACGGAACTGGTGCAACTCCCACTGACGGTTCTCGTAACCCAATGTCTGAGAATAGCTCAAACCTTCAATCGGCTTGATGTTCAATTTCATCGTCACCTCAGGCTTAAACCATTTATCCAAGCCCTCGTAGTCGGAAAGCATACGATCCGCTACGATATTGTAGTCCAAAGTTTCTCCGGTCCATACGTTATATCCGCTCGGGCTTTCCGGGTCAAATGGGGAACGAGTCGGGTTATTATACAACGCCTGCTTGAAGTTTGCCTTCTTATCCTCATCCGATCCATCGGAAGTACGAGCAGTCTGACGATAATCCACGATCGGACGGATCTCTAACCAACCATCGAACAGCTTAAAGTTTGCATTCAAGCGTCCACCATAGTCCTTACGGTTATCCTTAATCGTGATGCCTTCGTTGGTCTCATAGAAGAAAGAGGTGTACACTTGTGCGTTCTCGGTACCTAGCTCCAAAGAGAGGTGATGTTTTTGCGAGAAGTTATCCTTCTGCAAAAGAGCGTCCCACCAATCAGCGTTCTGCCCGTAATCAATGATATTCACGTCCGTACGATTACGATACTCATCGGCGGTCATCATATCTGGACGGCCATAGTTTTGTTTCTTCGAAAGCTCAGTACTATAATTCAATTTTACTTTACCATTCGTGTTAGAACCACTCTTCGTTGTGATCAAGATCACACCCGAAGCAGCACGTGTACCATAGATCGCACCAGCGGAAGCATCTTTCAGCACATCGATAGATTTGATATCGTCTTGGTTCAAGGCACGAATATCACCTCCCGGGAAACCATCGACAACGATCAATGGAGCCTTACCAGAGTTGATAGAGGTCAAACCACGCAACTGGATCGTGGTCGTACCATTGGCACTACCATTATTTTGCAAGATCAAACCGCTGATCTTACCTTGCAAAGAGCTGGTGATATCGGCACCACCCACACCCTTCATCATATCGCCGGCAGACAATGAGGTAACGGAGCTGGTCACTTGCTTCTTCTCCATCGTACCGTAACCTACGACCACGACCTCTTCAAGAGCCTGGGAATCTTCCGACAACGTAACATTTATAACACTTTGACTGCCAACCGGGACTTCCTTGGTCGTGTAACCGATATAAGAGATTTCCAAAACAGCGTTTGCGGGCACATCTTGCAACGTAACCGAGCCGTTCATGTCGGTTACGTTACCGATAGTAGTTCCCTTGACCAACACGTTCGCGCCGATCAACTCACCCATTGAATCTGAAACCTTAACCGTAACAGTCTTACCATTTTGCATGACCGATTCAACATTCGGTCCGTAGTTGTGCGAGGGTTCCACAGCCGCCAATCCTTGAAAGGAGGCCATACATAGGAATCCCGTGGTAAGCATCATAACACTTGGTTTGAACAAGCTTAAACACAATTGCTTGCTCTTCTTACTACATTTTTCCATCTTTATTATTAAATGGTTATAATTAATTGAGATTAACAATATTCAAACACCAAAAACCTACTTTCTGCTATCTCTGAGCGCAGTCCCTAATAAAAATGACTAGCTAAAACGTTGGTTTAGACTAGTCATTTTGATGGATGGGATAGTGCATTTGACACAATTTTAATATTGGATGTAATGTATTGATTATAAGTCTTATTACTAATAGAATCGAAAAATGATTTAAATGAATGTTGCTTAATTTAAATTAATGGTTAACTTCGCGGACGACTAGTCTAAACGAACGTTTAAACCAGTCATTTTTACATTTATTATACTATTGAGTATGATAAAAACCATACCTTTACTCCCCCAAAGAAAGAATGCAGAAACCATGAAACTACAAATCATCGATACCGGCTACTTCTACGCCGACGGAGGCGCCATGTTCGGGGCCATTCCTAAAAGCGCTTGGAGCCGTCGCTATCCGAGCGACGAGACAAATGGTTGCGTGCTAGCCATGCGTAGCCTTGTCATAAAAACAGATGACGGACGCATCGTCCTAGTAGATAACGGAGCGGGAAATAAACACTTAAAACAACTAAGTTATTACCGCTTCTTCAACTTGGTAGACCTCGGCACGGAACTACGAAACCGGGGAATTCAACCGGAGGAAATCACGGATGTTGTCCTCACCCATCTCCATTTCGATCATTGCGGTTATACCACGCAAAAGGATGAATCTACCGGACATTTATTTCTCTCATTCCCAAATGCGAACCACTGGGTTAGCCGCAAGCAATGGGAGAATTTCCTTCATCCGAACGCCTTGGAGAAAGATTCCTATTTTATCGAGAATATGCAAGCCGTCGCGGATGCTAATTCCTTACGGCTGCTAGATGCCGACACTTCGATTTGCCCCACGATAGAGCTACGCTTGTATGATGGGCACACTCCGGGGCAAATTGTTCCCTATATCCATACGGAAGATCGGACTTTTGTCTTTGCCGGAGATGTTATCCCCCTTGTAGCCAGCGTATCCCCGGAATGGATCTCCGCTTACGACACGTATCCGGTCACGTCATACAACGAGAAACTGCGCATGCTTGCCGAAGCCGCCGAAAAAAGGCAAGCGCTCATCTACTGCCATGACGCTTACATCCGCTGCACAACCGTAAAACGTGTGAATACATATTATAAGAAGGACAAGGAAATACCTCTCAAGAAGACGTTTCTTTTCCCTTAGTCCCTGGCCCTTTTCCCTTTAGACCTTAGGTGTTTCTTCCATATTCCTTAGACATTTCTTATAGAAGTATTCATCATCCAACAGCCGTTGCATGATCGTCCACCAACTGTTGGATGATCATGCAACAACTGGTGGACGATCATGCACCAGTTGATAAATAGTCTCTATATATAGACAAAGTCCCTAAGGTTATCGCATCAAAAGTGTAAAAGCATTAGATAAAACGGCTAATTCTTTTTATCTTTGGGCGGTGATACTGAATCAATTATTGTTTTACGTTCTAAACTCTAAACACATGAACAGCCTAAGCAAACTAGCGCTCGTCCTGACATTTTGCACGGGAATGATCGCTTGCTCCGGTGGTAAGGCCGTAAAAGGAGATTACGGAGTAGTGCCTTTGCCACAAGAAGTAACATTGACGAACGGAAATCCTTTCGTCCTAAGTCCATCCACGAAGATATTTTATCCGGAGGGCAATGATAAGATGAAGAAGAACGCCGAGTTCCTCGCTTCTTATATCAAGGAAATCACGGGCTATGAATTAGCAACCGCTACCGGCCAGCCCGGTAAGGGGATCAGCCTCGTTATCGACCAAAGCATCCAGAATCCGGAAGGATATCAACTGACCGTTAGCGATAACGGGATACGGATCGCCGGAAGCACGGATGCCGGCGTATTTTATGGTATCCAGACATTACGTAAATCGATCCCGGCCACGGCCCAAGGGATGAACGTAGAATTACCGGCAGCTACCATCAACGACTATCCCCGTTTTGCCTATAGAGGCATGATGCTGGATGTCAGCCGCCATTTCTTCCCGGTGGATTCGGTAAAAACGTATCTCGATATCCTTGCTTTGCACAACCAAAATACGTTCCACTGGCATCTGTCCGACGATCAGGGTTGGCGTATAGAGATCGAGAAATACCCGTTGCTTACAGAAAAAGGGGCCTGGCGTAAATTCAATACGCAGGATCGTACCTGTATGGCACGTGCGAAAGAAGAAGATAATACCGATTTCCTGATTCCGGAAGATAAGATACGCATTGTGGAAGGAGATACGCTGTATGGAGGTTATTACACTCATGATGATATAAAAGAAATAGTAGCCTATGCTACGCAAAGAGGTATCGATGTCATTCCCGAGATCGATATGCCGGGACATTTCCTGGCAGCTATCGGTCAATATCCGGAATTGGCGTGCGACGGATTAATCGGGTGGGGGGAAACTTTCTCTTCTCCTATCTGTCCGGGCAAAGATACAACGCTGGAGTTCTGTCAGAATGTGTTCAAAGAAGTTTTTGAACTTTTCCCTTATGAATATGTGCACATGGGTGGTGATGAAGTGGAAAAAGCCAACTGGAAGAAATGTCCTCTTTGTCAGAAACGGATTCGTACGGAGAAACTGGGTTCGGTAGAAGAACTTCAGGCATGGTTTGTACGTGACATGGAGAAATTCTTCCTTGCCAACGGAAAGAAACTCATAGGCTGGGATGAAGTGGTATCCGACGGATTATCTTCCGATGCTGCCATTACCTGGTGGAGAAGTTGGGCGAAAGATGCATTGCCTACGGCAACTGCACAAAAGCAGAAAGTGATTGCTTGTCCGAATGAATATTTCTATTTCGATTATGCGCAGGATCAGAATTCAGTAAAGAAAATACTTGCGTATGATCCGTGTGCAGACGAGCGGTTATCGCCGGAACAGAAGAAATATATCTGGGGTGTGCAGGCGAATCTCTGGGCTGAATGGATTCCGACAATGAAGCGCATTGAATATTTGATTGTTCCCCGTATGATAGCGTTGAGTGAAATAGCTTGGGCGGAGCCGACAGCTAAACCGGGTCTCGAAGAATTTTATCGTCAGTTTGTTCCGCAATTTAAGCGGATGGATGTGATGAGGGTAAATTATAGGGTGCCTGATTTGCAGGGATTCTATAAAGTGAATGCATTTATTGATGAAACAACTGTGGAATTGACTTGCCCGTTACCCGGTACTGAAATACGTTATACGACAGACGGCAGTATGCCTACCAAAGAATCAGCTCTTTATAACGGTGCTTTGGAAGTTGGGAAGACTACGGATTTCGCTTTCCGCACTTTTCGTCCGGATGGTTCTCCTTCGGATGTGGTGCGTACCAAGTATGTAAAGGCTCCTTATGCGGAGGCGGTGACTGCTCCGGCTGCTTTGCAGCCCGGCTTGAAAGCAGTATGGCACGATTTCCGTGGTAATCTTTGTGCGGATATTGATGTAGCTCCTGTCAAAGGGGAGTATGTGGTGGAATCGGTATCCATTCCCGAAGAGGTGAAAGGAAATATCGGTCTGGTATTGACCGGCTATCTGGAAGTTCCTGCCGATGGTATCTATACATTTGCCCTTCTCTCGGACGACGGTAGCACATTAATGCTTGACGGTGAATTGTTGGGAGATAATGATGGAGCACATTCGCCGGTAGAGATTATTGTGCAGAAGGCTTTGAAAGCCGGGCTTCATCCGATAGAAGTGCGTTACTTCGATTGTAACGGAGGCGTATTGCAGATGGAACTGGTGAATGAAAAAGGTGAAAAAGAAGTATTGCCAAGTGCATGGCTGAAACATGAATAACTATTCTGTTGCCTTGTTTGTATTTGAGTGAATCGTTTCTTCTACAGCCTGTTCCTTTGAGTATATCTACTATCAGGAGACTGTCTTCTCAGAAACGATTCACCTCAGACAAACTACATACAAACAAAGCTAAACTTATGCTAAGGTTGAATGGGATGAAGAGAGCTTATAGAAATATAAGCTCTCTTTTTTTTGAACGATTTCGAATATTGTTCTTTTTTGAAAACAAGCGATAAGTTAAATGATTGTCGAACTTAATATAGATTGAACGTACGTTATGAGTACATTGAAAAAACTTCAGAACTACATGGGTAAACGGAAAGTGCTTTTGCCTGCGGCAATGCTGCTGTCTGCCCTAAGTGCCCTGGCGGGCATGTTGCCTTATATCCTTATTTGGCTGATTGTGAGAGAACTGCTTGAACACGGAGAGATAACCTCTTCCGGTAATGTGGTGACGTATGCCTGGTGGGCGGCAGGCATGGCCGTGGCGAGCATCGTCCTTTATTTTGCCGCATTGATGTCTTCGCATCTTGCAGCTTTTCGGGTTGAATCGAATTTGCGTAAAGAAGCCATGCGCCAGATAGTGCGTATGCCTCTCGGCTTCTTTGACATTAATACGAGCGGACGTATTCGCAAGATTATAGATGACAATGCAGGGGTTACCCATAGTTTTCTGGCACATCAGTTGCCCGACCTTGCGGCTACTTTTCTAGTGCCGTTGGTAGCTGCCATACTGATTTTTGTGTTCGATTGGATACTCGGTCTGGCATGTATCGTCCCTGTAATTATTGCCATGCTGGTTATGGGTTTTATGATGAATGCGGAGGGACGGCAGTTTATGAAAAGCTACATGACCTCTCTGGAGGAAATGAATACCGAAGCTGTAGAGTATGTGAGAGGAATTCCCGTAGTGAAGGTTTTCCAGCAGACTATTTACTCTTTCAAAAACTTTCACCGCTGTATCATGAATTATAATAAAATGGTATTCGGCTATACACGAATGTGGGAGAAGCCGATGTCGCTCTATACCGTAATAATCAATGGTTTTGTGTTTTTCCTTGCTCCGTTGGCTATTTTGCTGATTGGTTATTCAGGTAATTATGCATCGGTATTACTTAATTTCTTCCTGTTTGTTCTCATTACTCCTGTATTCTCCCAAAGTATCATGAAGAGTATGTATCTCAATCAGGCTTTGGGGCAGGCGAGTGAAGCTATCGGACGTCTTGAGAATCTGGTTGCTTATGAGCACCTGACTGTTGTAGAGCATCCACAACCGGTAAAGGAATTCAGTATTCAGTTCGAAAAAGTTTCCTTCAGCTATCCGGGAGCTAATCAAAAGGCGGTGGATGATGTTAGTTTCACTATTCCGCAAGGAAACACAGTAGCTCTTGTCGGAGCTTCGGGCGGAGGGAAAACAACGATTGCCCGTCTAGTTCCCCGTTTCTGGGAGGCAACGGAAGGGAAAGTTTTAATAGGTGGCATCAATGTAAGAGAAATCGCTCCCAAAGAACTGATGAAATATATTTCTTTCGTGTTCCAGAATACAAAGCTGTTCAAGACTTCTCTGCTCGAAAATATCAAATATGGCAATCCCGACGCGACAATGGAGGAAGTGGAACGGGCAGTAGATATGGCACAATGCCGGGAAATTATCAATAAACTTCCGCTCGGACTGAATACGAAGATTGGTACGGAGGGAACATATCTCTCCGGCGGGGAACAGCAACGGATCGTACTGGCACGTGCAATCCTGAAAAATGCTCCCATCATTGTACTGGATGAGGCGACTGCTTTTGCCGACCCCGAAAATGAGCATCTCATCCAGCAAGCCTTGAAAGAACTGACAAAAGGAAAAACCGTATTGATGATTGCTCATCGTCTTTCAAGCATCACTGATGCCGACAATATCCTCGTCATTGACAAGAGGAAGATTGCGGAACAAGGTACACATGCCAACCTGCTTGGAAAACAAGGCATCTATTATCATATGTGGAATGAATACCAGCAATCTGTTCGCTGGACAATAGGAAAGGAGGTTTCTAATGATTGAAGTAATAAAAAGACGTTTTGCCCTTTCAACTAAAGGAGCGAAAGATTTCTGTAAAGGTGTGTTTTTCACTACACTGCTCGATATTGTATTGATGTTGCCGGCGGTATTTGTTTTTCTCTTTCTTGAGGAATATCTTCGTCCTGTGTTTCAGCCTTCGGCTTCGGTGACGCATGGTATTCTCTATTATAGCATACTCGGTATTGTCTTTATGATAGTCATGTATATATTTGCGGTATTGCAATATTGTAGTACCTATACCACCGTTTATGATGAGAGTGCAAATCGGCGTATCTCATTGGCGGAAAAACTTCGCAAGTTGCCTCTGGCTTTCTTTGGCGAAAAGAATCTTTCCGACCTCACTGCCACGATTATGGATGACTGCACTGATCTCGAACATACTTTCTCGCATGCGGTTCCCCAGTTGTTTGCTTCCATTATCAGTATTCTGCTTATTACCGTCGGCATGGCATTTTATAACTGGCAGTTGACGATTGCTTTGTTCTGGGTAGTGCCGCTTGCTGCCGCAATCCTTCTTTTCTCGAAGAAGGAAATACAGAAAAGCAATGAAAGTAATTATCTGAACAAGCGGATGGTGACCGAGCATATCCAGGAAGGACTCGATACCATTCAGGAGATAAAATCCTACAATCAGGAGAGAGACTATCTGGAAAAACTGGATGCGAGCATTGATACCTATGAAAAGGTATTGACTCGTAATGAACTGGTGCTCGGCATGTTGGTAAACGGTTCCCAGAGTGTATTGAAACTCGGACTGGCAAGCGTTATTATCGTTGGTGCCAATCTCTTGGCTTCGGGTACGGTTGATTTGTTTACCTATCTTATATTTATGGTTATCGGGTCGCGTGTGTATGCTCCGGTCAGTGAGGTGATGAATAATATTGCCGCTTTGTTCTATTTGGATGTGCGTATCAATAGAATGAATGAGATGGAAGCATTGCCGGTACAAAACGGGACTACCGAATTCACTCCTCAAGGTTATGATATCGAATTCAGACAGGTAGACTTTGCTTATGAGCAGGGAAAACAAATTCTGAATAACTTGTCTTTTATTGCCCGGCAAGGTGAAAAAACGGCTTTGGTTGGTCCTTCAGGTAGTGGCAAGAGTACGGCGGCCAGGTTGGCGGCACGTTTCTGGGATATCCAGTCGGGAAAGATTACCCTCGGCGGGCAGGATATCAGTCGGATTGATCCTGAAACTTTGTTGAAAAACTATTCCGTTGTCTTTCAGGATGTAGTTCTTTTCAATGCTTCCATTATGGATAATATCCGTATTGGCAAACGGGATGCTACGGATGAGGAAGTCCGGAGAGTTGCCCGCTTGGCACAATGTGATGAGTTTGTCACTAAAATGCCGCAGGGATACCAGACGATTATCGGTGAGAATGGAGAAACATTATCCGGCGGTGAGCGTCAGCGTATTTCCATTGCCCGCGCTTTGTTGAAGGATGCTCCGATTGTTCTGTTGGATGAGGCTACGGCTTCGCTTGATGTTGAGAATGAAACCAAGATACAGGCAGGTATATCTGAATTGGTACGTAACAAAACGGTGCTGATTATTGCGCACCGTATGCGCACCGTTGCCAATGCCGACAAAATTGTAGTATTGGAGAATGGAAGTGTTGCTGAAATGGGAACACCGGAGGAATTGAAAAAGAAAAATGGTATATTTGCCCGGATGGTGAACAGACAGGTTACAAATATGAATTGATAAGTAGCAACGATACTATGCAATTTTTGAAAGGAGATATACAAGAGGGAATCTTGAAGGCAGCCGAAGAAGTGTTTCTGGAAAAGGGATACAAGGATGCCTCTATGCGTGAAATAGCTTCGAGGGCAGGGGTGACGGTGAGTAATATCTATCATTATTTCACCAATAAGGATGAGATATTCCGTACGATTCTGAAACCGGTATTGAATGATCTGTATGCTATGATTTATAATCACGATGCAGATCAGATGACGATAGACGTCTTTATGGATTCGGATTATCAGAAAATGTCTGTACGGGAATATATCAGATTGGTCTCTGAACATCGTGACCGTTTGCGGTTGCTGCTTTTTCAGGCACAAGGTTCTGTTTTGGAGAACTTCCGTTCTGAATATACAGATTTGATGACGCGTACGATTTCTGTTTTTTTTCAAGGAATGAAGCAGAAATATCCGCATATCAATATAGCAATAACTAACTTCTTTATTCACCTGAATACGGTATGGTTGTTTGCCCTACTCGAAGAGCTGGTGTTGCATCCTGTGAAGAAAGAAGAGATGGAGAAGTTTATTGATGCATACATCAAAGCGGTGGGAAATCGGTTTAAGACAGATATGATCCGGGAGCATACTCATGCATTTATTCCAATCACATGTCTGCGCGGGATTACATGGTGTGCTATGGCATGGGTTCAATACCAGCAGCCGGATAAGTTGATTTTCAATGA
>ENA-OPWW01000965-OPWW01000965.1-human-gut-metagenome-genome-assembly--contig:-NODE-965-length-12279-cov-1.409359_pt1 | contig 12279 bp, 8 predicted proteins | sample MGYA00241513_ERZ502018 | MGnify/ENA primary metagenome ERZ502018 (study PRJEB25962, sample SAMEA2042987) | human gut metagenome | biome: human gut; feature: human-associated habitat; material: faeces...
ATTCAACCCATCAATCTTAAGATTAGTTAAGAACACAATTGATGCTTCTCATAGAGAAGGTAAATGGACTGGTATGTGTGGTGAAATGGCCGGTGACCAAACTGCTGTTCCACTTCTTGTCGGAATGGGCTTGGATGAGTTCTCAATGTCAGCGACATCTGTTCTTCGTACACGTAGCTTGATGAAGAAACTTGACACAGCTAAAATGGAAGAATATGCTAACCGTGCGCTTACTGAATGTTCAACAATGGAAGAAGTTCTTGAACTTTCAAAAGAATACGTTAACGTAGACTAATCATAAAAAGTGGAGGCCTAGGCTTTCACTTTTTTTATAACTAAACAGAGACAAAATAATTGACTCATTCATTGGTTAGGAGTAGAATACGGCTAACCTAGGTTAATAATTTTAACTATTTTTTGTCAAAATTTTCTGAATAATTCTCGTTTAAATCTTGGATTATTTCTAAAAAAATGATAAAATAGGTCTTATAATAGATAAAAGGAGTTACTATCTTGGCTAAACAATACAAAAACTATGTCAATGGTGAGTGGAAAACATCTGAAAACGAAATTACTATCTATGCACCTGCAAACGGTGAGGAACTTGGATCAGTTCCAGCAATGAGCCAAGCTGAAGTAGACGAAGTCTACGCAGCAGCTAAAGCAGCACTCCCAGCATGGCGTGCGCTTTCATATGCTGAACGTGCAGCTTACCTTCATAAAGCAGCAGATATCTTGGAACGTGATGCAGAAAAAATCGGTCAAGTTCTTTCTAAAGAAATCTCTAAAGGTTTGAAATCTGCAATCGGTGAAGTTGTTCGTACTGCTGAAATCATCCACTATGCAGCTGAAGAAGGTTTGCGTTTGGAAGGTGAAGTACTTGAAGGTGGTTCATTTGACGCAGGTAGCAAGAAAAAAATCGCTGTTGTTCGTCGCGAACCAGTAGGTCTTGTCCTTGCTATCTCTCCATTTAACTACCCAGTAAACTTGGCTGGTTCTAAAATTGCTCCTGCCTTGATTGCTGGTGACGTTGTTGCCTTCAAACCACCAACACAAGGTTCTATCTCAGGTCTTCTTTTGGTTGAAGCATTTGTTGAAGCTGGTATCCCTGCAGGTGTCTTGAACTCTATCACTGGTCGTGGTTCTGTTATCGGTGACTATATCGTTGAGCACAAAGCAGTTGATTTCATCAACTTCACAGGTTCAACACCAGTTGGTGAAAATATCGGTCGTTTGGCAGCTATGCGTCCAATCATGCTTGAACTTGGTGGTAAAGATGCCGCTATCGTTCTTGAAGATGCTGATCTTGACTTGACTGCTAAAAACATTGTTGCTGGTGCCTTTGACTATTCAGGTCAACGTTGTACAGCTATCAAACGTGTTCTTGTAATGGATAGTGTTGCAGATGAATTGGTAGAAAAAGTAACTGCTTTGGTAGGTAATATCACTGTTGGTATGCCTGAAGAAAGTGCAAGCGTTACACCACTTATCGATACAAAAGCAGCTGACTTCGTTCAAGGTTTGATTGATGATGCCGTTGAACAAGGTGCTACTGCTAAAACTGAATTGAAACGTGAAGGTAACCTTATCTACCCAGCTGTCTTTGATCATGTAACAACTGACATGCGTCTTGCTTGGGAAGAACCATTTGGTCCAGTATTGCCATTCATCCGTGTATCTTCAGTTGAAGAAGCAATCAAGATTTCTAACGAATCTGAATTTGGTCTTCAAGGTGCAGTCTTCACTCAAGACTACCCACGTGCATTTGCAATTGCTGAACAACTTGAAGTTGGTACAGTTCACATCAACAACAAAACACAACGTGGTACAGATAACTTCCCATTCCTTGGTGTTAAAGGATCTGGTGCCGGAACTCAAGGTGTGAAATACTCTATCGAAGCTATGACTCGTGTGAAATCAACAGTATTTGATATCGCAAACTACTAAGAGTTTAGCTATTCAATCATTAAAAAGTGTAAAGAGTCCCCATTATAGGGACTCTTTTTCTTTTAAAATATGGTATAATAGAACTAAATTTCGAATATAGAGAGTTTTCTGACAATGAATAAATCTTATTTTTACTTGGTTATGAAGATGCATGAGTTAGAGGTACCATACACTGGTCAACTTCGTCGTGTGCGTGTTCTTCTACCTAAGAACTATGAAACGGATACAGATCGTTCTTACCCTGTCGTGTATTTCCATGATGGTCAGAATGTTCTTTATAGTAAGGAGTCATTTTCGGGCTATTCTTGGAAGATTATCCCAACAATCAAGCGTAATCCTGATATTTCGCGCATGATTGTTGTAGCCATCGATAATGATGGTCCTGGCCGTATGAATGAGTATTCTGCGTGGAAGTACCAAGAATCTAATATCCCTGGTGTCCAGTTCGGAGGTAAGGGTGTAGAGTATGCAGAGTTTGTCATGGATGTGGTTAAACCCTTTATTGACAAGGAGTACCGTACCCTCTCAGACCGTCAGCATACAGCTATGATTGGTTCATCCCTTGGTGGTAATATCACTCAGTTTATGGGGCTTGATTATAAGGAGCAGATAGGTTGTCTTGGGGTATTTTCTTCAGCTAACTGGTTGCATCAAGATGCCTTTGATCGTTACATGTCGCGTCAAAAGCTCGATGCAGATCAACGTGTCTACATTTATGTAGGGACTGAGGAAGCTGATGATACTGACAAGACCTTGATGGCTGGTAACATTAAGCAGGCTTATATTGACTCTTCATTGAGCTATTACCATGATTTGATTGCTCGTGGGGTTGATTTGGAAAATATCAAGATTCACATTCAGTCTGGTGCTGAACACAATGAAGAAGCTTGGGCTGAGAATTTACCAGACTGTCTTCGCTTTTTCGCTGAAAAGTGGGACTAGTCTATATTAACGCAAATTATTTTAATTTAGGAAAAGGTATATAAATATGAATATCGAACATCTTAGCCACTGGAGTGGTCAACTTAATCGTGAAATGTATGTTAACCGTTATGGGCACGCTGGTATCCCTGTTGTGGTTTTTGCTTCATCAGGTGGTAGCCATAACGAATACTATGACTTTGGTATGATTGATGCTTGTGCACGTTTTATCGAAGAAGGGCGCGTACAATTCTTTACGCTGTCAAGTGTGGACAGTGAAAGCTGGCTTTGTGATTGGAAAAATCCACACGATCGTGCTGAAATGCATCGTGCTTATGAACGTTATGTTATTGAAGAAGCTATTCCATTTATCAAACACAAAACTGGTTGGTTTGATCCAATGATGACAACAGGATGTTCAATGGGTGCTTACCATGCGCTTAATTTCTTCTTGCAACATCCTGATGTTTTCAATAAAGTAGTAGCTCTTAGTGGTGTCTACGATGCTCGTTTCTTTGTGGGTGAGTTTGGAGGGGATGAAGCTATTTACCAAAATTCCCCATCAGATTATATCTGGAACCAAAATGATGGTTGGTTTATCGACCGTTACCGTCAAGCTGAGATTATCGTATGTACAGGTCTTGGTGCTTGGGAACAAGATGGTCTTCCTTCTTACTATAAACTTAAGGAAGCCTTTGAACAAAAGAATATTCCAGCCTGGTTCTCTGAGTGGGGCCATGATGTCGCTCACGATTGGGAATGGTGGCGTAAACAAATGCCTTATTTCCTTGACAATATGAACCTATAATTTCTTTGTCTATCCTATCTAAATAACTATAAAAGAGGAATCACTAATGAATTATCTTGTTATTTCACCATACTATCCACAAAACTTCCAACAGTTTACAGTTGAACTTGCTAATAAGGGAATCACTGTTCTTGGTATTGGTCAAGAGCCTTATGAACAGTTAGATCAACCTTTGAAAGATGCTTTGACAGAGTACTTCCGTGTAGATAATCTGGAAAACTTGGATGAAGTTAAGCGTGCCGTAGCCTTTCTTTTCTACAAACATGGTCCAATCGATCGTATCGAATCTCATAATGAATACTGGTTGGAATTGGATGCTGCTCTTCGTGAACAGTTCAATGTTTTTGGTGCTAAGCCAGAAGATCTTAAGAAGACTAAATTCAAGTCTGAAATGAAAAAACTCTTCCAAAAAGCTGGTGTTCCAGTTGTGCCAGGTGCTGTCATTAAAACTGACGAAGATGTGGATAAAGCTGTGAAAGAAATCGGTCTTCCAATGATTGCTAAGCCAGATAATGGGGTTGGTGCAGCTGCAACCTTCAAACTTGAAACAGAAGATGATATCAATCATTTCAAGGCTGAGTGGGACCATGAAACAGTTTATTTCTTTGAAAAATTTGTAACTTCAAGTGAAATCTGTACTTTCGATGGTTTGATTGACCATGATGGTAATATTGTTTTCTCAACAACTTTCGATTATGCCCACACTCCACTTGACTTGATGATTTACAAGATGGATAATTCTTACTACGTTCTTAAGGATATGGATCCTAAGTTACGTAAGTATGGTGAGGCAATTGTCAAAGAATTTGGTATGAAGGAACGTTTCTTCCATATTGAGTTCTTCCGTGATGGTGACGATTATATTGCTATTGAATATAATAACCGTCCAGCAGGTGGTTTCACAATCGACGTCTATAACTATGCTCATTCGTTTGATTTGTACAAGGGCTATGCGGATATCGTTGCTGGCGAACCATTCCCAGCTTCTCAGTTTGAGCCACTTTACTGTTTGGCTACTTCACGTCGTGTAAGCTCACACTATGCTTACTCAGAAGAAGAACTTTTTGATAAGTATCGTGAACAACTTAAAGTTAAGAAAATCATGCCTGCAGCCTTTGCAGAGTTGCAAGGTGACTTCCTTTATATGTTGACAACTCCAAGTCGTGAGGAAATGGAACAAATGATTGAGGACTTTGGTAAAAAAGCCTAATCTGTATATGTTAAAAGCACTTCAGTTTACTCTGAAGTGCTTTTGTAATGCCTTATTTTTCGTGAAGTTCTTGATTTTTAAGAACCAGTTCTGAAACTTTGGCGAATTTTTTAAGTTTTTTGAGGTCTTCTGGATGAGTTACCAAGCTAATGACGCTACCTTCATTTCCCATACGGCCGGTACGACCTGCACGGTGAGTGTAGGCTTCACGGTCTCGAGGAATATCGAAGTTGATGACCACTTCCAGATTTTCAATATCGATGCCTCGTGCCAAGAGGTCAGTACCTAGTAAGAGTGAAATCTCATGGTTCTTGAATTTTTCCAAGATAACCTTACGGAATTTGACGTTGATGTCACTAGCCAATGATACCGCTGAAGCTCCGTTAAATTGGAGGCGCTCTTCAGTAGCCCCAAGGTCAGAAAGACTGTTGAAAAAGACAAGGCCACGGAAATCAGGAATATTGGAGAACTTACGAAGAAGTTCGACACGGTTACGTTTATCAACACTGATATAATAATGTTTAATAGTATCTAATTCCTGATCAGATAAGTCATAAACGATAGTATTTTCGACAAGAACTTGATCGTCAATTTTGTTGGTTGCCGAAATATAGATCATTTGATGATCACGAGGAACATGGTGGCTGATTTTTGTCACAAAGTGGTATTGGCTATCACTGAGAAGCTCATCAAATTCATCTAGGACGATGGTGTTGACATTCATCATCTTGATTTTTTTGAGTTTAATCAGCTCAAAAACACGGCCAGGGGTTCCGATGAGAATTTCTGGTCCTTTCTTCAGGCGTTCAATTTGTCGTTTTTGACTAGAGCCAGAAAGGAAGAGTTGGGCAGTGAGTCCTAGTGGCTCAGCCCATTGTTTGGTTACATCAAAAATCTGTCCAGCAAGTTCAGAATTAGGTGCTAGGATAAGCAGTTGTTGAGCTTTTTTTGGCTTGAGTGAAAGAAGAAGTGGAAGAAGGTAGGCAAGGGTTTTACCTGTTCCTGTAGGACTGATACCTAGGACATTGTCTCCTTCAGTGATTGGTGCAAAGAGTTCTTTTTGAATGGCAGTCTCTGTCGTGATTCCTTTTTCTTTAAGAAGGTTTTGCCATTGTTCAGGAAAGTTTTTAAACATAAAAGTCTCATTTTCTATATGGATTTGCTTTTATTATATCATGATTTAGTGTAGAATAGATAAGAAAGACTATATTAGATAGGAATTTACCATGCCTAAAAAACCGATTATTATTGGGGTTACGGGTGGCTCTGGTGGCGGTAAGACCAGTGTTTCTCGTGCCATTCTATCAAATTTTCCAGATGAGAAAATTGCCATGATTGAGCATGATTCTTATTATAAGGATCAGTCACATTTGACTTTTGAAGAGCGTGTGTCAACTAACTACGACCATCCCTTTGCCTTCGATACAGATCTTATGATTGAACATATCAATGAGCTGATTGCTGGGCGTCCAGTGGATATTCCGATTTATGACTACACCCAACATACTCGTAGTGAAAAGACTTATCGTCAGGAACCACAGGATGTCTTCATTGTTGAAGGGATTTTGGTACTTGAGGATAAACGTTTGCGTGATTTGATGGATATCAAGCTTTTTGTAGATACTGATGATGACATTCGTATTATCCGTCGTATCAAGCGTGATATGGAAGAGCGTGGCCGTAGCTTGGATAGTATCATTGAGCAATATATCAGTGTGGTTAAACCTATGTACCACCAGTTTATCGAACCTACGAAACGCTACGCAGATGTGGTGATTCCTGAAGGTGTCACAAATACTGTTGCTATCGACTTGATTAATACTAAGGTAGCAAGCATTTTGAAAGAAAGTCAGAAAGCCTAAGCAGGAGCTTGGCTTTTTTGGTATAATTGAAACGTTATGATTATTTTACAAGGAAACAAGATTGAGCGCTCTTTCTCAGGAGATGTGCTCTTTGATAATATTAATATTCAGGTAGATGAACGCGATCGTATTGCCCTTGTTGGACGTAACGGTGCTGGAAAATCAACCCTATTGAAAATTTTGGTTGGAGAGGAAACGCCGACAAGTGGTGAAATCAACACAAAACGTGATTTGAATTTGTCTTACTTGGCTCAGGATAGTCGCTTTGAGTCTAGCAATACCATCTATGCGGAAATGTTAAATGTCTTTTCAGACCTACGTGCAGATGAAAAACGTCTGCGTGACATGGAAATGAAGATGGCCGAGTTGACTGGGATAGAATTGGACAAGTTAATGACTGACTACGATCGCCTTTCCGAGGATTTCAGACAGCGTGGTGGTTTTACCTATGAATCTGATATCAGAGCTATTCTCAATGGTTTTAAGTTTGATGAAAGCATGTGGGAGATGCCCATTTCCGATCTTTCTGGAGGGCAAAACACGCGCCTGGCTTTGGCGAAAATGCTGCTTGAGAAGCCTGAGCTCTTGGTACTGGACGAACCGACCAACCACTTGGATATCGAGACCATTGCCTGGTTGGAAAATTACTTGGTCAATTATCAGGGAGCTCTAGTCATTGTCAGTCACGACCGTTATTTTTTGGACAAGGTGGCGACAGTAACCCTGGATTTGACCAAACATAGTTTAGATCGTTATGTCGGAAACTATTCAAAATTCATGGATCTCAAGGCTGAAAAATTGGCTACTGAAGCAAAGAACTTCGAAAAGCAACAAAAGGAAATTGCTAAGCTGGAGGACTTTGTTAATCGTAATATTGTCCGTGCCTCTACAACTAAGCGTGCTCAAGCCCGTCGTAAACAGCTAGAGAAAATGGAACGTCTGGATAAGCCAACAGAAGGTCAAAAGTCAGCTAATATGACTTTCCATGCGGATAAGGTCTCTGGGAATGTGGTCTTGACTGTGAGGGATGCTGCCATTGGTTATGACGATGAGATTCTCTCAGAGCCGATTTCCCTGGATGTTAAGAAGATGGATGCCATTGCTATTGTGGGACCTAATGGTATAGGGAAAACAACCTTTATCAAGTCGGTAGTAGGTAAGCTGCCATTTATCAAGGGAACATCAACTTATGGTGCCAATGTTGAAGTGGGTTACTATGACCAAACCCAATCTGCCTTGACACCGTCCAACACTGTTCTTGATGAGTTGTGGAATGATTTTGCGACAACTCCTGAAGTTGAGATTCGTAACCGTCTGGGAGCCTTTCTCTTCTCAGGAGATGATGTCAAAAAGTCGGTTTCTATGCTTTCGGGTGGTGAGAAGGCTCGCCTGCTCCTAGCTAAATTATCAATGGAAAACAACAATTTCCTCATCCTAGATGAGCCGACCAACCACTTGGACATTGATAGTAAGGAAGTCTTGGAAAATGCCCTCATTGACTTTGATGGAACGCTTCTCTTTGTCAGCCATGACCGTTACTTTATCAACCGTGTGGCAACCAAAGTGATGGAAATTTCTGAGGATGGAGCAACCATTTATCTTGGAGACTACGATTACTACCTTGAGAAGAAGGCGGAGCTTGAAGAGTTAGCACGTCTTGAGGCAGAGGAAAATCAAGTATCAGAGGAAGTCCAAGTGGCTTCAGCGGGTGCTAGTGATTATCAAGCTCAAAAAGCCAATCAAAAAGAGATGCGTAAACTAAGTCGACGCATTGAGCAAATTGAAAATGAGCTAGAGACAATTGAGGAACGCTTGGAGGAAATTTCTGTTGCCATGCTTGAAACAAATGAAGTGGTGGAATTGTCTGACTTGCAGAAAGAGCTGGATGACTTATCAGTTTCTCAAGAAGCTCTGATGGAAGAGTGGAGTGATTTATCAGAACAATTGGAAGGTTAAGGGATGATGAAAACCTTTTCATGCTTTGAGTTGTGAAAGGCTTACATTGTTGGTATACTAGTCTTAGTATATAAAAGGAGACTAACTTTATGAACAAAGTAAAGAAAAAAGTGTATCGTAACACAACATCTTTCAACATGATGGCATGGGGATCATTTGCCTTCTTCGTAATCTTGATGTTGGTAGGCCTCTATACCCTTAAAGAGCCTTTGATGGTTAAGGGTTACTACCTCATGGGATGTGTAGGATTGATTTCATCATCATTTACAGTATCTAAGGTTGTCCGTGATAACCAAGAAGATGAAGAAAACTATAACAAACTCATCGCTCAACAAACTTTCGAACAATAAGAAGAGAAGCCTGAAAAGGCTTTTTCTTTTTGCAGAAAATGCACAAATATTCTGACTCTTTCCTAGTGGAAGTGTTATAATGGAGTGAAGAGGGTTAGATGATTTTGGAATGAGTAAGTCCAATTCATCAGCCTCAATGCCTTATAAGACTAATTATCGTATAAGAATGCGTTAGTGAAAAGGTAGGTAATATTATGGAATTCAAAGTGAAAGATGGTCAAATCATCTATTATCGTGATCTCGGTAAAGGCTTTCCAATTGTTTTTTTGCATGGCAATAATTTGTCAGGAAATTACTTTGGTAAGCAAGGAATTCTGTATCGAGACTATCGTTTAATTTTCATTGATAGTCGTAATCACGGCAGGTCCAGTCGTCAAAGTGTTAAGATGACCTTTGAACAGATGGCTGCCGATTTGGAGGAAATTTTGCAATATTTGAATATCAAGAAGGCCTTATTTGTCGGTCATAGTGACGGTGCCAATTTGGCTATGGTTTATGCTAGTCGTTATCCTGACCGGATTGCAGGGCTCTTGCTTAATGCGGGAAATATGACCTTTAATGGGTTGACGAGACGCTCAAGATTCGCGGTCTATATACAATATCTTTGCTTAAAAGCCTTGTCACCATTTTCATCTAAAATGGATATCATGGCTCAGGTAACGGGGCTTATGCTTCATGACTTGCCACTAGATAGGGAACGTCTACATCAGGCTGCCTATCCTGTTTGGGTAGTTATGGGGCAAAGGGATGTTATCAGTATCAGGCATTCTAGGGAGATTTCGGAACTCTTTCCAATTCATAAGCTTTATGTCCAACGTCGAGAAGGGCATCGTCTAGCTCAACGTAAATATAAGATTTTCAATCAAATGATTCGTGAGCTTGTGAGAATTAGTCGAAAAGAGGTGGTGGCATGAAGCGTCTTTTAGAGAGACTTCAACCTTTAAAAGCGGCCGTTAAATCCATCTTCTTTATCTCGATTACGGTTCTTGTCGTCATAGAATTGGTTCGCCTCAAACGGACCATCACTTTAGAGTCACTTGAGTCAGCTCTGGGCGGTTTGTCTATTTGGCATCTTGTTTTGATGGCTATCATCGGACTAGTCGCTGTCTCCCCTATGCTCTTTTATGACATCATACTGAATAAGGAGCTAGAAACGGATTATTCCAAATCCTATATCTTAGAAACAAGTTGGGCTGTCAATACCATTAATAACTTGGCTGGTTTTGCTGGTTTGGTCGATGTGGGTCTGCGATATTCCTTTTATTCTGAGGATGGGCAGGAAAAGACGGGTGTTAAGGCACTTTCTCGTTTATTGCCTTACTTTATGTCGGGCCTATCCCTTTTAAGTGGTTTGGTATTCGCTGTCTTTTGGTTCTTCCCTCTAAGTCCAGATTTAAGAAAGTATTGGTTACTGTTATTGGGGATTTTCCTTTATCTGCCTTTTATTTTCTTTGTTTCTAGTCGTGAAAAATTAGCCTATTTTGGTCAAGTACCATTGAAAACGAGGCTAAGTCTTCTTTTAGCTTCGACAGCTGAATGGGGAACGGCCCTTGGAAGCTTTGTAAGTGTAGCTTATTTAATGGGCTTGCATGTTCCTCTTTATAATTTGATTCCTCTTTATTTCCTAGCAGTTATTATTGGTATCTTCTCTATGATTCCGGGTGGGATTGGTAGTTTCGATTTGATTGTGATTACCGGTCTGACCTCTATGGGGGTTAGCAATGCTCTAGCGGTTAGTCTGCTCTTGCTCTTTCGTTTAACCTACTACATTATTCCTTTCTTGTTAGGTGTTGTCTTCTTTTTCAAACACATGGGAGGGCGTATCAACGAGAAATACTTCAAACTTTCTTCACGAGTATTTGGTGGAAGTCTCCACCGCTTTCTTGTGTATTTGCTACGTTTTTCAGGGATTTTCTTGATTTTGTCAGCCTTAATCCCAGAACGCTTGGCAAATGTCTACTTTATTAGCCGTTTTAATCCTATTCAGGAACAGTTGATTTGGCAATTCCCAAGTATCCTATTTGGAACTCTATTCATTTTCATGGCTCGTCTCATCAGACGTCGGGTGAAGGGAGCTTTCATTGCTTCCTTAATAACCTTTGTCTTGACCTTGATTTATGTCAATCTCAATGGTATTTCATGGGCCATGTCTTTCCTAATTTTACTCTCTTTGGTGCTTATGTTGATCATCAGAAAGAGGTTGTATCATCGTTACTTTGTTTATAGTTGGGAAGACAAAACCAAGGATTTCCTTTTCCTAGCCTTTACTATTCTGGTTCTTCTTGTTCTGGGTGGCAGCGGTTTTTGGTCTCATTTATTGCCACCTAAGAACCGGGATGTTCTTGGACATTTTGTTCATATTTGGTTTGATATTTTACTGGCATCAGTTATCATTGCAACTATTGTTTGGGGAGTCTTGAGAATTTTGGCACCCCGCAGGACTTTTGGTCAAAGTATGGATGATGAGCGCTTCACAGCTCTCCTTGAGAAATATGGGGGTGCATCAGAAAGTGCCTTGGCTTATTTACATGATAAACGCCTCTTTTGGTATCGTGTCGATGGACAAGACCAGGTAGTTTTCCAATTTGCACAAACCAGCAATAAGTGTGTGGTTATGGGAAATCCAATTGGTAATGAAAATTATTATCGTCCAGCTTGGGAATCTTTCTTGAAGACACTATCAGATTGGAATTTACAAGCCTTGTTTTATGAGGCAGACGAGAGTATTACCCTGATGCTTCATGATTATGGCTTTGATTTTATGAAATTTGGGGAAAACGCCATGGTTGATTTGACGACATTCTCTGTCGATGGTAAGCATGGTAAGAAGTTCCGTAAACCAACCAATCGTGTCGAAAAAGCAGGTTTCCAGTTTAAGTTACTTGATCCTCCATTTTCAGAGACTCAGATGCAAGAAATGAAGGCTGTCTCAGATATTTGGCTTAACGGTCGTAAGGAGAAGGGGTTCTCTCTTGGTTTCTTTGATGAAGCTTATCTGCAGCAGGCACCGATTGCTATTGTTGAGAGTGAGGATGGAGAAATTGTAGCCTTTGCTAATATCATGCCAACCAAAAACAAACGGGTGGCGACGATAGACCTTATGCGTTATGATTTTGAAAAGGCACCTGAAGGTATTATGGATTACCTCTTTGTCAAACTCTTCCAGTATTTCCAAGCAGAAGGAAAGCAATACTTTGATATGGGGATGGCTCCACTCGCGAATGT
>ENA-OPWW01000969-OPWW01000969.1-human-gut-metagenome-genome-assembly--contig:-NODE-969-length-12255-cov-2.245082_pt1 | contig 12255 bp, 10 predicted proteins | sample MGYA00241513_ERZ502018 | MGnify/ENA primary metagenome ERZ502018 (study PRJEB25962, sample SAMEA2042987) | human gut metagenome | biome: human gut; feature: human-associated habitat; material: faeces...
TCCTAAAAAGAACATACTGCTTTCTACAGGTACAATGAAGCAGAAAGCTGATATGATGGATGCGGCGCGCATGTTGGTAAACAAAGGATACAAGCTATTTGCAACCGGTGGTACTCATAAAACCTTTGCGGAGAATGGTATTGAGAGTACGCTTGTCTACTGGCCGAGTGAGGAGGGACATCCACAAGCGCTGGAAATGCTTCATAATAAAGAAATCGACATGGTGGTCAACATTCCGAAGAATCTGACTGCCGGAGAACTGGACAATGGATATAAAATCCGTCGCGCAGCTATTGACCTGAATGTTCCGTTGATTACGAATGCCCGTCTGGCAAGCGCATTTATCAACGCCTTCTGTACGATGACTGTGGATGATATTGCCATCAAGAGCTGGGAAGAATATAAATAAGATGTAATCAGTTGTTGTATAATAAGTTGAAAAGGCTGTTCCTGTATACTCAGGGACAGCTTTTTTTAGTGTCACTATTCTGTCGGTATACTGTCACTATCGCAGGGTGATAGTGACAGTATACTAACGTGATAGTGACACTATCTTTTTTGAAGGAAGCGGGTAAGAATTTTTTTTAATGCGCATTAGTTGCATGATTGGACAAATTGGTGTAAATTGCGCAATCAATTCAAAAATATTCTAAAAACAGGGGAGTAATATGAGCATGGATAATCATATCGTAATTATGGCCGGAGGCATCGGCAGCCGTTTTTGGCCGATGAGCACACCGGAATGTCCCAAACAGTTTATTGATGTAATGGGATGTGGACGTACGTTGATTCAACTGACCGCTGATCGTTTTGACGGTGTCTGCCCACGGGAGAATGTGTGGGTAGTGACGTCCGAGAAATATATTGATATTGTCCGGGAGCAATTGCCGGAGATTCCTGAAAGTAATATTCTGGCAGAACCTTGTGCGCGGAATACGGCTCCCTGCATCGCTTATGCTTGCTGGAAAATAAAGAAAAAACATCCGAATGCCAATGTGGTGGTGACTCCATCGGATGCATTGGTCATTGATACGGGAGAATTTCGCCGGGTAGTAGAGAAAGCTCTTCGTTTTACTGACAACAGCAGTGCTATCGTGACACTGGGAATCAGACCGACTCGTCCGGAAACCGGATATGGATATATTGCCGCCGGAGATTCTATTATGACTGACAAGGAGATTTTTACTGTAGATGCATTCAAGGAAAAACCGGATAGGGAGACTGCTGACAGATATCTTGCCGAAGGTGGCTATTTTTGGAATGCGGGAATCTTTGTATGGAATGTACGCACTATCACTTCTGTGATGCGTGTATATGCTCCGGGTATAGCGCAAATCTTCGACCGTATTTTCCCGGATTTCTATACAGAGAAGGAAAACGAAACGATTAAAAAGCTATTTCCTACCTGTGAAGCTATTTCTATAGACTATGCGGTCATGGAGAAGGCGCAGGAAATCTATGTACTCCCGGCTTCTTTTGGCTGGTCGGACTTAGGGACATGGGGAGCGCTTCGTGGACTGTTGCCGCAAGATAAATCAGGAAATGCTACAGTAGGTCCCGATGTCCGTCTGTATGAAAGCAAGAATTGTATCGTACATACCAGTGAAGAGAAGCGTGTTGTTATTCAGGGACTGGATGGATATATCATTGCCGAGAAGGATCAGACACTGCTGATTTGCAAACTGGATGAGGAACAGAGAATAAAGGAATTCTCAAAGTAATCCTTAATTCTTTTGATATTCCTGAGGCGTCATTCCTGTCATTCGCTTGAAAAACTTACAGAAAAAAGAAGGATTAGGGAAGTTCAATTCATCAGAAATTTGATAGACAAGCAGGTTGCTATGTTTTAGCAATACTTTAGCTTCTAGTATAATGGACTGGTTTATCCAGTCCATTACTGTTTGTTGGCTGGTCTGCCGGATGAGGGTGTTCAGGTAACGGGGGGTGAGGCATAACTTGTCTGCGTAAAAGCCGACATTGCGTTCTGTCTTGCTATAAGAGTTGACTAGAGAAATAAATTGCTGGAAAATACTCTCTTGATGTGTCAAACGCTCTCCTTTCATTTGATTATAGTGTTTAGCTATATATTCTATATTGTATAAAAGGCTGGCGATAAGATGTCGTATAGCTTCCCGGCGGAAAGGAGGTTCTTGCAGAATGCTCCAGATTAAACTGAAATACTTCTCTAGTTGTATATGTTCCTGCGGAGTTAATGATAACAGAATGTTTCTTTGATGATGTAAGAGATAGGTGAAAAAATCTTCTTTCTCGGAGATAGGGAGGAAGTTGTTATCTATGGCTATCATTTGCATATCGAAATCAGGAGAGACTTCTATGACCTGAATAATAGAGGTGGGAGTCATTAATGATAGGTTTCCTGCTTGCAGATTATGTTCTATCAGATTAATAGAAACACGTGCAACGCCTTGTTTGACCAGTGCGATACGACCTTCTTTTATACGATACGGCTGTCCGAACGCGAAAAGACTCGGTTCCATTTTAATGAAGCTGTTGACGAATCCGAACTCAGAGGAAATAAAACGAAATTCGTTATGACGAACAATTTTGTAGTTCTCCAACATTTTAAGTCCCAAGTCTAACGGTGCTTTCTTCTGTTCCATTCTTTTTTTTTCTTTTCCTGCAAAGGTAATAAAAAGATATTTCTTAATTCTTTTTTTCTGATTTATCGAACTATTGGAACATATTTACCAACTCATAGAGAGTGACTGTATATTTGAAACCTCTTATCTTTGTCTTTCGAAAAACTAATAGAAAAAGATGCGTATGAAAAGAATGGTTTTCAGTCTCTCCTTTTTATTGTTTGTATCGGGGATGTATGCGCAAATCACGTTGGAGGAATGTCAACGAAAGACGCAGGAAAATTATCCGTTGGTACATCAATATGGATTGGTGGAGAAGACAAAGGAATATAATCTGGAGAATGCGGCCAAAGGTTATCTGCCTCAGTTTGCTCTTTCGGCCAAGGCTTCTTATCAAAGTGATGTGACGGAATTGCCGGTGAAGATTCCCGGTGTGGAACTAAAGAGATTGCCTAAAGACCAATATCAGGTAATGCTGGAACTGCAACAGAAAATCTGGGACGGTGGAGGAATCCGGATGCAGAATAAACAGACGATAGCGGAGGCTGACGTGGAGAAAGAGAAGCTGAACGTGGATATGTATTCGTTGAATAGCCGGGTAAATGATCTTTATTTCGGGATACTTTTACTGGATGAGCAGTTGCGGCAGAATGCTTTGTTGCAGGATGAGTTGGGACGGAATTATCGTCAGATCACCGCCTATGTGGAAAATGGAATTGCTAATCAGGCTGATCTGGACGCTGTGAAGGTGGAGCAGTTGAACACGCAGCAGAAAAGAGTGGAACTTGCTTCCTTGCGCGTTGCGTATCTGGAGATGCTTTCCATATTGATAGGCGAGGAATTATCTCAGGAAACACAACTGGAGAAACCGGTTCCGCAAAATGATGTTTCGGCAGTCAGCGACATCCGCCGGCCGGAACTGTCGTTGTTTAATGCGCAGGGTGCAGGGTTGCAGATACAGGAGAAAGCATTGAATGTACGCCACTTGCCACAGTTTGGATTATATGTGCAAGGTGCTTATGGGAATCCGGGATTGAATATGCTGAAGAATGAGTTCTCTCCTTATTATATAGCCGGTGTCCGACTCTCGTGGAATTTCGGGAGTCTGTATACGCTGAAGAACGACCGCCGGGTGATTGAAAATAAACGGAAACAACTGGACAGCAATCGGGATGTGTTTCTTTTTAATACACGACTGGAAATGACACAGCAAGATCAGTCTATCCGTTCGTTGGAAAAGCAGATGCAGGATGATGATGAAATTATCCGCTTGCGTGGGAATATCCGTCGTGCAGCCGAGGCCAAAGTGGAGAACGGAACGCTGACCGTTACCGACCTGCTTCGCGAGATAACCAATGAGAATCTGGCACGCCGGACCAAGGCATTGCATGAAGTGCAACTGTTGATGAATATCTGGCAGTTGAAATACACTTTGAATAATTGAGATTTTAGAATTGATGGTAACAATAAAATCCTATGATATGAAATCATTTACATTATTTCCAGTATTGTTCTTTCTTGTCGCTTGCAGCAGCGGTACACCCGAATATGATGCTACGGGAACTTTCGAGGCTACCGATGTCGTAGTCTCTGCCGAAGCGTCCGGAAAGATACTCGGTCTGGATGTGGAAGAAGGTACTGTTTTGAAAGCCGGGCAGGAAGCCGGTATTATCGACACAGTTCAGCTTTATCTGAAAAAACTCCAGTTGGAAGCCGGTGTTAAGTCCGTGGAAGGGCAACGCCCCGATATTCTGAAACAGGTGGCGGCAACCAAAGAACAAATCGTTCAGGCGCAACGCGAACGCGACCGTGTAGCCAATCTGCTTCGTGTAGGTGCAGCCAATCAGAAGCAGTTGGATGATGCCGAATCACTGCTTAAGGTACTCCGCAAACAACTTGCCGCACAAAACTCTACGTTGCAGAACAGCGACCAGAGTCTGACCTGGCAGAGTTCGTCGGTCGGTATTCAGGTTGCCCAGGTTGAAGACCAGTTAAAGAAATGCCACATCGTTGCTCCGCTGACCGGAACTGTCCTTGCCAAATATGCAGAAGCGGGAGAGCTGGCCGCACCGGGTACTCCGTTGTTCAAGATGGCTGATATGGAACAGATTTATCTGCGTGCCTATATCACTTCCGAGCAACTGTCCGAGGTGAAGCTGGGGCAGAAAGTGACTGTATATGCCGATTACGGTAAAGATGTCCGGACTGCATATCCGGGAGTCGTCACCTGGATTTCGGACAGTTCAGAGTTTACTCCCAAAACGATTCTTACGAAAGATGAACGTGCCAATCTGGTATATGCCGTTAAAGTGGCCGTGAAGAATGACGGTATGTTGAAAATCGGAATGTATGGGGGAGTGGATTTATAATTCGTCATTCGATACCGTCATGGATTTTGCAGTAACTGTCGATAATGTTTTTAAACGCTACGGCCAGGTGGAAGCCTTGCAAGGCGTTTCACTGTCCGTCCGTCCGGGTGAACTTTTCGGAATCATCGGCCCTGACGGTGCGGGGAAAACGTCTCTGTTCCGTATTCTTGCTACCTTGCTGCTTGCCGATGAAGGCAAGGCTACGGTATGCGGGCTGGATATGGTGAAGGATTATAAGGCTATCCGCCAACGGGTAGGGTATATGCCCGGACGCTTTTCTCTCTATCAGGACCTGACGGTAGAGGAGAACCTGAGTTTCTTCGCTACGGTTTTTCATACTACCATCGAAGAGAATTATGATTTGGTGCGTGACATCTACCGGCAGATAGAACCTTTCCGCAAGCGTCGTGCCGGAGCATTGTCCGGCGGCATGAAGCAGAAACTCGCCCTTAGCTGTGCCCTTATCCATAAACCGGATGTCCTCTTTCTGGACGAACCCACTACGGGCGTCGACCCCGTGTCCCGCAAGGAATTCTGGGGAATGCTTCGCCGACTGAAGGAGCAGGGTATCACCATCATTGCTTCCACCCCCATCATCGACGAAGCGCGCCAATGCGACCGCATCGCCTTCATCAACGAAGGAGAGATAAAAGGCATCGATACCCCCGACCGTATCCTGACACGCTTTGCGGGCATCCTCTGCCCTCCGGGCTTGCAGCACGAACGGGTGGAAAACCACGAAAACAAGGTGATTGAAGTGGAAGGGTTGACCAAGCGGTTCGGTAATTTCACCGCTGTAGACCACATCTCCTTCCAAGTCCATCGGGGCGAGATTTTCGGTTTCCTGGGAGCCAACGGGGCAGGCAAGACCACCGCCATGCGCATGCTTACGGGACTTAGCCGCCCCACCGGCGGCAAGGCATGTGTGGCAGGTTTCGATGTGGCTTCCCAACCCGAAGAAGTGAAGAAGAACATCGGCTATATGAGTCAGAAATTTTCCCTTTACGAGGACCTCAAGGTGTGGGAGAATATCCGCCTCTTTGCCGGTATCTACGGCATCCCCGAAGCGGAGATTGCCCCCAAGACGGATGAGCTGCTCCTCCGCCTCGGGCTGGAAAAGGAACGGGATACACTGGTGAAAAGCCTTCCGCTGGGCTGGAAGCAGAAGCTGGCCTTCTCCGTCTCCATCTTCCACCGTCCCAAGATTGTCTTTCTGGATGAGCCTACGGGTGGGGTGGACCCTGCCACGCGCCGCCAGTTCTGGGAGCTGATTTACCAGGCTGCCGACGAGGGCATCACCGTCTTTGTCACCACCCACTTTATGGACGAGGCGGAGTATTGCGACCGCATCTCCATCATGGTAGACGGCGTCATCCGTGCACTCGACACTCCCGGGGAGCTGAAACGGCAGTTCAATGCCACTACGATGGACGATGTATTCCAACAACTGGCTCGTCAAGCCGTGCGAACCGCCGACTGAAAATCCGTGAAATCCGCATTATCCGAGCCTAAATATAAATATAGACAATGAAACAATTCATATCTTTCATCCGAAAAGAGTTCTTCCATATCTTCCGCGACCGGCGCACGATGCTGATTCTGCTGGGCATGCCCATCGTGCAGATAATCCTTTTCGGTTTTGCCATCACCACCGAGGTGAAGAACGTGCGTGTGGCGGTGCTCGACCCGTCGAATGACGTAGTTACCCGCCGTATCATCGACCGCATGGATGCAAGCGAATACTTCACCGTCATCCGCCGCCTGCATTCTCCCGCCGATATGGAGGCTTCTTTCGGAAGAGGGGAGATTGACATGGCGCTTGTTTTCAGCGAGCATTTCTCGGACAAGCTTTATACCGGCGAGGCGCGCGTGCAGCTTGTCTCCGACGCCACAGACCCCAATATGGCGACTATGCAGGCAGGCTATGCCGCAAACATCATCTCCTCTGCCGGGCAGGAGATGCTTCTGCCGGGAGTGCATGCCGCTGCCATCGTACCCCAGCTCAAGCTGCTGTACAATCCGCAGATGAAGAGTGCCTACAACTTCGTGCCGGGTGTCATGGGGCTTATTCTGATGCTGATTTGCGCCATGATGACCTCCATCTCCATTGTGCGCGAGAAGGAGACGGGGACGATGGAGGTCCTGCTGGTTTCTCCCGTCAAACCGCTTTTCATCATTCTGGCAAAGGCGGTGCCCTATTTTGTGCTGTCGTTTGTCAACTTGACCACCATTCTTCTGCTTTCGGTCTATGTGCTCGATGTTCCCGTGGCGGGCAGCTTGTTCTGGCTGGTGGTGGTGTCGCTGCTATTCATCTTTGTCTCCCTGGCGCTGGGGCTGCTGATTTCCACGGTCACCCGGACGCAGGTTGCCGCTATGCTGGTGTCCGGACTGATGCTGATGATGCCCACCATGTTGCTTTCGGGCATGATATTCCCCATTGAGAGTATGCCCGTTATCTTGCAGGCCATTTCAGCTGTGCTTCCTGCACGCTGGTATATCCAGGCGGTGCGTAAGCTGATGATTGAGGGAGTGGATGTTTCGCTTGTGCTGATGGAGGTCGGCATACTTGCCACGATGGCGGTATTGCTGATAACGGTGAGTTTCAAGAAATTCAAGCATCGGCTTGAGTAAAGAGCGGATATGAATTTTATATTAATTATTCAGGCAGAAGAACATAAGGACAAAAGGATACGGGAAATCTGTTCTTTTGTTCTTATGTCTAAAATCTTTAAAATATCGTCTTATGATAAAGTTTCTCATTGAAAAGGAATTCAAGCAGTTGTTCCGCAACTCCTTCCTGCCCAAGCTGATTTTCATTTTCCCGTGCATGATTATGATACTGATGCCCTGGGCCGCCAATCTGGAGATAAAGAACATCAATCTGAATATAGTGGACAATGACCACAGCGTCTTGTCTCGCCGTCTGGTAGATAAAATCGGTGCATCCACTTATTTCTGCCTGACAGCGCTTCCCGATACATACGATGAGGCTTTGCTGGCCATTGAAGCAGGTTCGGCAGATGTCGTGCTGGAGATTCCCCGTGATTTCGAAAAGGATTGGGTGAAGGGAGAGGCGCCCCGCCTGCTGGTGGCGGCCAATGCCGTGAACGGCACGAAGGGTAGTCTGGGAGGATCCTACTTGTCTTCCATCATCAGTGACTATACCCGTGAACTGGGTTCGGAGTCGTCTTCGCAAGGGCTTGCCGGGAAGCCGCTTCCCCGGGTGGACATCACTACGCAGAATCTTTACAACCCCACGCTGAACTACAAGCTTTTCATGATTCCTGCCCTCATGGTGATGCTGCTGACGCTGATTTGCGGTTTTCTCCCTGCCCTCAATGTGGTGGGCGAGAAGGAGGTGGGCACCATCGAGCAGATAAATGTCACCCCCGTCGGCAAGTTCACTTTCATTGCCGCCAAGCTGATACCTTACTGGCTGATAGGTTTTGTGGTGCTGACCATCTGTTTCGTTCTGGCATGGGTACTTTACGGCATTCTGCCGGCGGGACATTTCCTCACTATCTACGGCATGGCGCTGTTTTTTCTACCGATGGTGTCGGGGTTCGGGCTGGTCATATCCAATCATTCGACCACGTTGCAGCAGGCCATGTTTGTCATGTGGTTCTTCATGCTTATCCTTATTCTGATGAGTGGTCTTTTCACCCCTATCCACAGTATGCCTGAGTGGGCGCAATGGATTACGTGCATCAATCCGCTACGCTATTTTGTGGAGGTGATGCGTACCATCTATCTCCGTGGTGGCGGATTTGCCGAACTGCTTCCGCAACTGGGAGCCGTGTTGGTCTTTGCATTGGTCTTCAATCTGTGGGCGGTAAAAAGTTATAAGAAAAGTAGTTAACTGATTTTTCTTTATTATTATCCTATTTGGCTCTCTTTTTTGAAGAAGGGCTACACCATTTGCCTTGGATAGCTACACCCTTTTGTGTTTAAGGCTACACCATGAGAAGGAAAAGGTGTAGCCCTTTTATTATGGATAATAAAAGCTGTTTTTTGTGCGGAAAAAAAGGTGCAAGTAGTGATATGTATCTAATGATAAAGACAACTGTTATACTTGTCAATTAATTGATAGAGTTTATATGATATCTATCAGTTCCCTTATTGGAAAAAACTCTTATCTTTGCACGCGAATAAATAAATATCTTATACCAAAATGAATACACGAACTACTTATCTTGCCTCGAAACCGCATTATGAGATTCTTGACGGACTTCGTGGCGTGGCGGCTGTCATGGTTATTATCTTCCATCTTTTTGAAGCACATGCAGGTGGCAGCCATCTTACTCAAATTATCAATCATGGTTATCTGGCAGTGGATTTCTTCTTCATGCTTTCCGGTTTTGTTATCGGCTATGCTTATGATGACCGTTGGAACCGGATGACCGTGGGCACTTTCTTCAAACGCCGTATCATCCGCCTGCATCCTATGGTGATTATGGGAAGCATTGTGGGCGCTGCCTTTTTCTATTTTCAGGAGTCGTCTTGTTTTCCACCTATCGAGAATACGTCCATCGGAACAATGCTGCTGGTGATGTTGCTGGGCTGTACCTTGCTTCCTCTTCCGCTGAAGTTCGACATTCGCGGCTGGACGGAAATGCATCCGTTGAATGGCCCGGCATGGTCGCTCTATTATGAATATATCGGTAATATCCTGTATGCGTTGTTTGTACGCAAGTTCAATAAGGTGGCCCTGTCGGTGCTGGTATTTGTGGCAGGGTGTTTTACGGTGTACCGTTGTCTGACTGCTCCTGCCGGCGATATTGTGGGTGGTTGGGCCTTGAACTGGGAACAGCAGTATGTGGGTATGGTCCGGCTGATGTATCCGTTCTTCGGCGGATTGCTTCTGTCACGCCTCGGCTGGCTGATACGGCTTGAAAAGCGTGCTTTCTGGTGGTGCAGCCTGCTGATTGTGGTGGTTCTTTCCATTCCCCGTATCGGAGGTGAGGACGGCTACTGGATGAACGGGCTTTACGAGGCTTTCTGCATTATCTGCGTCTTCCCGGTCATTGTTTCAATGGGAGCGGGCGGCAAGGTGACCGGTAAGCGCTCTACTGCCGTATGCAAGTTCCTGGGAGACATTTCCTATCCGATTTATATTACCCATTATCCATTGGTATATACTTATACGGCTTGGGTATGCAACAATAACGCTACAATGGCGGAAGGTATCCCTTATATGATACTTACTTTCGTGGGAGCCGTTGTCCTTGCTTATGCTTGTTTGAAACTCTATGATGAACCGGTGCGCAGGTGGTTGACAGACCGTTTTCTGAAAGGGAAAAAGAAATAGTTCCGCATAGCTATGGATATAAAAAATCTCCCGTTGCATTATCTTGTGCAGCGGGAGATTTTCTTTTTAATGGTCGGGCGTTATTTTACGTCGATGAATTTCTTGGCCTTTTCTTTTTCTGCTTCTGTAAACTTAGGCAATGTAATGTTCAACACGCCGTTTTCTACATGGGCACCAATCTTTTCCTTATCGACATCGTCCGGAAGAATCATGGTTTGCTGGAACTTGGTGTATGAGAATTCGCGGCGCAAGTAGCGGCCTTCCTTCTTTTCGTCCTTGTTGTTCTCTTCCTTGCTTTCTGTTTTCTTTTCCATGCTGATGACCAGGTTGTTTTCTTCGTCGATGTGAACGTTGAAGTCTTCTTTTGTCATACCGGGAGCAGCCAATTCAACTTTGTACTCTTTTGCTGTTTCGAATACGTTGATGGCAGGGGCGGTGGCATTTGCTTTTACCATCCAATCATTGTCAAAGAAATCATTAAAAATACTCGGTAACCAATTTTGGTTTCTTCTTACAGGCATCATAGTTATAGTCTCCTATTGTTTAAGTTAAACATGCTGTTTAGTTTTGAACTCCGGTTCTTTGTCTTCGGGTGTCTGCCTTTTGGGTTTTCACCATCCGTTTCTTGAACCGTCGTTCGCTAACAATATTGCAAACCTTATGCCAACCAGTTTTCACTGACTTTATTGACTATTTGTCATTGAAAAACTGACTTATTTGCTTGTTTAATGCCATTTTGCTATCTTATTTATTAAAAATTGATAGATTTTCAGACTAATTTAAAACGCATTCTCCAACGCTTGGCTTCTTCGTCCCAATCGTGACTGATGATTTTGAAGGTTCCGATTTCTGATGTATTCTCCACATGTACTCCGATGCAGAGGCATTCGTCGTAATCGCCTACTTTCACGACACGTACCGTTTCCGAAGCACCATCGGGCAGGCGTTCCAAGTCGAAACGTCCTTGCGCTTCCTCTTGCGTAATGAATTCTGTTGTGACGGGCAGCTGTCGGGCGATTACCTCGTTTACGGCCTCTTCCAGCTTCTTTATTTCTTCTTCTGTGGGGCAGGCGGCAAGGAGATAGTCCAGCTTGCTCTTCTTCCGTTCTATGTGTGCTGATATGGAGCGGCCGCAACCGAATAACCTTATCATGGTTTGGTTGATGATGTGCTCCGTTGTATGCATAGGAGGGTACTCCTGCTTGTTGTGGTCATTGAGATGAGGTTGTTGTTCCATGTATAATTTCAATAGTTGATATATATTTGATATTTTATCGTTTGAGGTTGGCCAGCACTTCTTCTTTCAGGATGCTGTATATATGTATATCTGTATATTCTCCAGAAGCCAGCAGTTCTCCGCAACGTTCTGTTCCCTCATGGACGAAACCGAGGCGAACCGGTACGGCGTTACTGGCTGCATTGCCCACGGCACAGCGAATTTGTATCCGCTTTATCTCTTTTTCTTGTACGGCCCACAGACACAGCTTGCGGACACTTTCAGTAATGATGCCCCGATGCTGGTATTCCGGCAGTAGCCAATAGCCGAGTTCTGTACGGTGGTTGTCGAAATCGGAGAAATGGAAACCTATCAGTCCGCAGATTTCATGTTGTTGGTTCCAAATACCGAATATTGGCTCATTTCGTTCGGCAGGAGCAGATAATACCTGACGTAAAAAAGCTTCTTCATCAGCTATTGTGCGCATATTATCCACAAATGGCAGCCATGTTCTTAAGTAGTCCCGGTGTGTGTCGATGGCATGGTAGATGGCTGCGGCATCTTCTATTCTGATTTCCTGCAGATAAATGTCCGGAAGGATGGGGAAGGAAATGGGAGAGGGGAGGATATGTACGTCTCCTGATTGGGACAGCTGTATCCTTTCCTTGATTTTTCCCCAGGCATGTGTATCGAACAGACAGCTTTCACGCATGGTGTGATACATCTCCTTGAACCGGGACATGGGGATAGTGAAGCTCAATA
>ENA-OPWW01000975-OPWW01000975.1-human-gut-metagenome-genome-assembly--contig:-NODE-975-length-12219-cov-2.264880_pt1 | contig 12219 bp, 6 predicted proteins | sample MGYA00241513_ERZ502018 | MGnify/ENA primary metagenome ERZ502018 (study PRJEB25962, sample SAMEA2042987) | human gut metagenome | biome: human gut; feature: human-associated habitat; material: faeces...
GTTCGCGGCGATCATCGGCGGGTCGAAAGTTTCGACCAAGATCTCGATCCTCGAAAACCTGATGGAAAAGGTCGATTCGATCGTCATCGGCGGCGGTATGTCCTACACCTTCGCAGCGGCGCAGGGCGGCAAAGTCGGTAACTCGCTCTGCGAGCCGGAGATGTTCCCCACGGCACTCGAAATCGTGAAGAAAGCCGAGGAGCGCGGCGTGAAGCTGGTATTCTCGCCCGATGCGCTGATCGCCGACAAATTCGCCGAGGACGCCGATACGCGCCAGGCTCCGGTGAACGACATCCCCGACGGCTGGATGGGTCTCGACATCGGCGAGGAGGGCAAAAAGACTTTCCGCGAACACATCCTGGGCTGCAAAACGATCCTGTGGAACGGCCCCGTAGGTGTTTTCGAGATGGACAAGTTCGCTACCGGCTCGAAAGCCGTGGCCGAAGCGATCGCCGAAGCCACTTCGAAAGGAGCCTTCTCGCTCATCGGCGGCGGCGATTCGGTGGCCTGCATCAACAAGTTCAGCCTGGCCGACAAGGTGAGCTACGTTTCGACGGGCGGCGGTGCACTGCTCGAATACATCGAAGGCAAGGAGCTGCCGGGAGTGGCGGCCATCCGCAAATAAGCCGGGCACGAACGGAGCGCGGTCCCGTCGAACCGTTCTTCGTACTGAATCGAAAACAGACAGAAACCTTAAAATATTTTAGAGTAAACAACCAATGAAAAAAATTCTTTTCGCTGCAACCGTTCTTTGTATGATGGGCTGCCAAAACAAACCGACCAACTCGACGCCGGCGCTCGATCCGTCCAACATGGACACTTCGGTCGCCCCCAACGAGAGTTTCTACCAGTACGCTACGGGCGGCTGGCAGGCTAAAAATCCGCTCAAGCCCGAACATTCGAGCTACAACATGTTCAACGTGTTGAACGACAACAACGAAATCCGCATCAACGAGCTCTTCACCCAGATGACCAAGGAGAACCCTGCGAAGGGCACGGTCAATCAGAAGATCGCCGACCTCTACAAGCTGGGCCTCGACTCGGTACGCCTGAACCAGGAGGGCGCCGCTCCCATCCGGGCCGAATTGGAAACGATCCTGTCTCTGGACGACAAGAAACAACTCACTCCGATCCTGTCCGTGATGCAGATGACTTCGAGCTCGCCCCTGTTCAGCTTCGGTCCCGAGGCCGATCTGAAGGACAGCAAAGTCAATGCCCTCTACATCGGACAGTCGGGCATCGGCATGGGCGACCGCGACTACTACCTCGACGCCGAGAACGAGTCGATCCGCGAAGCCTACAAAACTTATCTGAACCGGCTCTTCACGCTGGCCGGACTCGAAGAGTCCCAGGTAAGCAAAGCGACCGACGCCGTGATGCGCATCGAAACCGAACTGGCCAAGAACATGCGTTCGAACGTCGAACTGCGCGACTTGCAGCGCATGTACAACCCGATGGCGACCGCCGATCTGAAAAAGAACTACGACGCTATCGACTGGAAGTATCTCTTCGACTTTGCCAAGATCAATCCGGAGCGTGTGATCGTCTGCCAGCCCGAATACATGGAGGCGTTGGACAAGCTAATCGAAACTACTCCGATCGAGGACCTGCGCTACTACCTGGCATCGCAATACCTCAACGCCGCAGCGCCCTACCTGGACGATAACTTCTACGCCGCATCGTTCGACTTCTACGGCCGCACGATGTCAGGCAAACAGGAGCCCCGCCCCCGCTGGAAGCGTGCCATGGCCATTCCCAACAGCGCCCTGGGCGAGGCCGTAGGCGAAATGTACGTCGAGAAGTTCTTCCCCGCCGAAGACAAGGCCCGCATGATGACCCTGGTGGAGAACCTCCGCACGGCCCTCGGCCAGCACATCGATCAGCTCGACTGGATGAGCGACTCGACCAAGATGCGTGCCCGCGAGAAACTCGCCGCTTTCCACGTGAAGATCGGCTACCCCGATAAATGGAAGGACTACTCCACGCTCGAAATCGACCCGACCCTCTCCTACTGGGAGAATATCCAGCGTGCCAGCGAGTGGGCGACCCGCGATCAACTCGCCAAAGTCGGCAAGGCGGTAGATCCCGAGGAGTGGCTCATGACTCCCCAGACGGTCAATGCCTATTACAACCCGACCACCAATGAAATTTGCTTCCCGGCAGCAATCCTCCAGCCGCCGTTCTTCAACCCGGCAGCCGACGACGCGGTGAACTACGGCGCTATCGGCGTAGTGATCGGCCACGAAATGACGCACGGATTCGACGATCAAGGCCGTCAGTTCGACAAAGACGGCAACATGAACAACTGGTGGACCGATGCCGATGCCGAAGCCTTCAAACAGAAGACCGACATTCTGGTCAAGCAGTTCGACGCGATCGAGGTGCTGCCCGCACGCGGCGACCAGCCGGCCGTCTTCGCCAACGGTTCGCTCTGCCTGGGCGAGAATATCGCCGATCAGGGCGGTCTGCGCGTGGCTTACACGGCACTCATGAACACACTGAACGGCACCGAACCCGAGCCGATCGACGGACTTACGCCGGCCCAGCGTTTCTACTTGAGCTACGCGACCGTCTGGGCACAGAACATCCGCGACGAGGAGATCGCCCGTCTGACCAAACTCGACGTACACTCGCTCGGTCAATGGCGCGTGGACGCTACGCTGCGCAACCTCCAGGATTTCTTCGACGCCTTCAACATCACCGACGGCAAGATGTATATGCCGGTCGAGGAGCGCGTGATTATCTGGTAATTCCGCATCGTTTCCATAAAGGAGTGTGCCGAAATAGGAATTTCGGCACACTCCTTTTTATATGCATAAGAATTAGCCCTATGCAAAGCTTCGAAGGTGAGGAAGACAGGAGTTTACTCGGTGTAAACGATCGAGTCCGAATCCCGAAGATAACGCAGCAATGGGCAATTATGACACACCGCCTTCTTATCGGAGAAACAACGCGATAAGATCGCACAGCCGAAATCACGATTTTTTCGGCTGCAACGCCGGTTCATCCAAACACCGGACCTTCGTCGCAAAAACGCAGGAAAGCGAATAACGAGCATTTTCGCGCCATCGAAGCCCTTTCCGAACAAAAGTCGGGACACATCCTCTCTTCTGCCGAAACGACGTATCAGGACGCAAAACCTCTCATTCGTGTCCAACCGGAGTAATGCCGGATTACTCGTACCATCGGAAACATACCCGCGATCCGACGATATTTCCGGACAGAGATCACGAAAAGGTCCCGGACGTCTTACGACAACCGGGACCCGCGATCAAAAAATCTATTTATGAAAAAACTTTTATGTATTCACCGCCTGCAAAAAGGGTGCCCGGAAAAGTAAAACCCGGCCGGCCCCGCAGCGTGCCCGCTAATATTTGTAGCGGATCCACTTGTAAAGCTCCTTGAAGGTAGGTTTCTTGCCGTACATGAAGATACCCACGCGGTAAATCTTCGCCGCGAGCCATACCATAGCCATAAACGTAGCGTAGAGCACCGCGAGCGACACGACGATCTCCCAGGTCGGAATACCGCACGGGATGCGGGCCATCATCACCACGGGCGAGGTAAAAGGAATCATCGAACACCAGAAGACCAGCGGCGAATTGGGGTCCTTCATCACCACCATCATCACGAAGATACTCAGGATGATCGGCAGCATGATCGGGGTCTGCAACTGCTGTGCGTCCTGCACATTATCGACAGCCGAACCGACGGCAGCGAACATCGCCGAATAGAGCAGGTAACCACCGATCACGTAGAGCAGCAGGTAAGCGAAAATCTGGAAGACATATCCGAAATCGGTCGCCGTGGCGAGCGTCTGCACCATCTCGCCCGCCGCCGTCGGATCGAGCGTCCCGGCACGCATCGCCTCGACACTTCCCATCATCTCGGCAGAGATCAGGTGCGGCATGACGAGCGCACCCACGCCGCACACCAGCACGCCCCAGATGAGCACCTGCACCACCGCGACGGAAGCGATACCCAGGATCTTGCCCAGCATCAGCCGGAAGGGGCTGATCGAAGAGACGACCACTTCGAGCACCCGGTTGTTCTTCTCCTCGATGACCGACTGCATGACCATCGCACCGTAAATCATCAGGAACATGTAGAGGATCATACCGAGCACCAGCCCCACGACGGTCGATACGGCCGACGAATTGGCCTGCTTGTCGCTGCCGTCGTCCTGCATCTGGTCGTTGCGGAAGACCTGCATATAGACCGTAGTCTTCACCTCGTAGAGAATCTGCGACAGATTTTCGATGTTATAGTCCTTGAGTTTCTCCTTCTCGATGATGTCGGCGATCTGCCCCGACACGCTCTCCTCGACCAACATCGCCGAGGAGCCGTTGGTATAGAGTTTCACGTTGCCGGGATTGGTCATTATGTCCCCGCCGATCCAGAGTATGCCGAAACGGTCGGTATGCTCTCTGCGAGCCTCGTCGAGCGTCAGGTCGGTCGGCTCATAGACCACCTCCTCGCTGCTCTCGAGCCGGGGAGCGATCACACCGCTCTCGTCGATCACGGAAATATGCCGGGTTTCCCCCTGGGAATAGCGCATGATGAGCGCCGGGGCCACCATCAGGCCGATCATCAGCACCGGCATAAGAATCGTGGTCACGATGAACGACTTCTTGCGCACCCGTTCGTTGAATTCCCGGGTAATGATAATTCCTATCTTCGAATTTGCCATGGCTTTCTACTTTTGCTTGTTCGTTTTCTTCCGATTACTCCGCGTTGAGGGTTCCCCCGACGGCCCGTATGAAGATGTCGTTCATCGACGGGATGATCTCCGTGAAGGAGCGCAGCTCCACCGCATCGTTGATCCGGGCGATCACCTCCCGCACGTCGGCATCCCGCTCCACATGCAGCTTGAGCGACGAATAGGCCGCCCCGAACTCCGGCTCGGGCTGTTCGAGCACCTCGCAGCGACCTTCGAGCACACCGCGCAGCGCCTCCGCGTCGCCCCGGTAGGCTACCTGAAAAATGTTGTTGCCGTGCCTGCGCCGGATCTCGTCCACACGGCCCGTAAGAATGTTGCGCGACTTGTTGATAAGCGTGATATGGTCGCAGATCTCCTCGACGGACGACATGTTGTGGGTCGAAAAGATGACCGTCGAACCCTTGTCGCGCAAGCCGAGAATCTCCTCCTTCAAAAGGTTGGCGTTGATCGGATCGAAACCCGAAAAAGGCTCGTCGAAGATCAGCAGCTCAGGTTCGTGCAGCACCGTGACGATGAACTGGACTTTCTGGGCCATACCCTTCGAAAGTTCGTCCACCTTGCGGTCCCACCACGATTCGATGCCGAATTTGACGAACCACTTCTTGAGCCGCACCACCGCTTCGTGGCGCGAAAGCCCCTTCAGGCGGGCGAAGAAGACGGCCTGTTCGCCCACTTTCATCTTTTTATACAGACCGCGCTCCTCGGGCAGATAGCCGATGCGATAGACATCCTGCGGCTGGATTTCGCAGCCGTCGAAGATGACTTTCCCCTCGTCGGGCGCCGTAATGCGGTTGATGATGCGGATCAGCGTGGTCTTGCCCGCACCGTTGGGTCCGAGCAGGCCGTAAACCGACCCCTTGGGAATCGTGAGCGACACATCGTCCAGAGCCGTATGTCTGGCGAAGCGCTTGGTAACGTGTTCTACTTTCAATATCTCCATAATCGATCGAAAACTTAAAGTGAGTCCGGGCATTCCGTCCGCGATTTCCTACATCTCCGGCTGTACCGCATAAGGACAATACATCACTACGCCCTGCTGTCCCACCGCCTCACGGATCTTGCGCCACTCGCCGGCCCAGGGTCCCAGTTCTCCGGCCACGATGTCGGCCTTGACTTTGGCCATGAATCCGGAGAAGAACGCCCCGAAGCCGGTCGGAGCCTCGGTCATCTCGACGATGCGGAACTTATCGCCCAATTCGGCCTTGTCAGCCGCAATAGCGATGGCCGTCTTCAGACCGCCGTTGGTATCCACCAACCCGAGAGCGAGGGCATCCGTGCCGCTCCAAACCCGTCCGCCGGCAATGTCGAGCACCTTTTCCAGCGGCAGATTACGGCCTTCGGCCACGTAGGAGGTGAAAGTTTCGTACACCTCGTCCACCGAGCGCATGATCGCCGCCCGTTCGGTTCCCGTCAGGGGACGCATCACGCCCATATCGGCCGACGTATTGGTTCTCACGGCATCGAACGTAATGCCCAGCTTATTCTTCAGGGCATCCTCCAGGCGCAGGAACATTCCGAACACCCCGATCGACCCCGTAAGGGTCGTCTTGTCCGCCACGATGGCATCGGCACCGCACGAAATATAGTAACCGCCGCTGGCCGCATAGCTGCCCATCGATACGATCACCGGCTTCTTCTCCCGAAGCAGCTCCACCTCGCGCCAGATCACATCCGAAGCCAGCGCGCTGCCGCCCGGCGAATTGACACGCAGCACCACGGCCTTGACATCGTCGTTGCGACGTACCTTCGCCAACTTCGCAGCCAGCGTATTGCCGTAAATATCGGCACCGTAGCCTTCGCCATCGACGATCGCACCGTCGGCATAGACGATCGCTATCTGCGACGAAGAGATATTCTTAAGGTCCGCATTCAGTTGCGACACGTACTGTCCCAACGTCACGAACTCGAACTGTCCGTCGTTCTTGGCGACGGCGCCGTACTCCCGGAACACATCGTCCATCTGATCCTCGAACAGCAATCCGTCCACCATCCCATGATCGAGCGCCTCCTGTGCCAGCGACACTTCGAGCCCGTCGGCCAGTCGGTTCAAGGTCGAAAGCTCGATACCGCGCGACTCGGCGACGGCCTCCGCCATCACATTCCAATAGGAATCCACCAACAACTGCATCTGCTCGCGGTTGGCATTCGACATCTTCGAAAGGAAATAAGGCTCCACGGCACTCTTGTACCTGCAGGCCGTCGGACGGAAAATTTCGGCCTGAATATCGAGCTTGTCGAAAAGACCCTTGTAAAACATCAGCGTCGAAGAAACACCTGTCCACTGCATCCCTCCGTGAGGCTCCAGGTAGATCTTGTCGGCGACCGATGCCAGATAGTATCCCCCCTGGCCGTAGGTTTCGTTATAGGCGATGATGAACTTGCCGCCCTGCCGGAAATCCTGAAGCGCCTCGCGCAGCTCCTCCAGAATGGCGTAAGTGGCGACTCCGCCTCCGTTCGGACGCAGATAAATACCCTGGATGCGGGGATCGTTCTTGGCCGTTTCGATGGCCCGCAACGCATTGTAAAGAGTAACCTGGTGTCTGGCCGTCATCGTGGCGAAATCGATGCCGGCGAAAGGATCGCTGCTCGGCGACTCGATCAGGTCTTCCGAAAAATCCAGTTTCAAAATCGCGTGCTCTCCGACCGTCACCGGTTCCGAAGAGGTCATGGAACCTACGATTCCGAACAAAATCACCACGGAAAGAAAGAGCATCACCGCACTGCCCACGACAAAAGCGAGCAGACCGGCGAAAAACATTTTCAAAAATTTCATACCGATTTATTTAATATTCATTCGCTGCGAAACGGCGCATGAGGCGCGAACGGGGCGAAACTTTTCCGCATCGCCGAATCCCGGCCCCCCTCCGAATCGGAGTTAATATGCGGCAAATATAACCGTTAATTTTATGAAAAACAAATAATATTTATCGTTTATCGATAACATAATTTTCCATAAAGACTTATTATATCGGAAATAATAGTTATCTTTGTCCAGATAAGCCGCATCCGGACGAGCAGGAGCAGGCTCTTTGCCGCCCGGTTTGCACGATCGTTGCTACCAACTTAACTGAAAATATGGAAGAGAGAGTCAAGGAATTACTCAACCGTATCCTCCATCCGGAGACCCAGCACGGTCTTGTCGAGAGCGGATTCGTCGAACAGGTTTCGACTCCCGGCGACAAGATAACCGTCACCCTGAATTTCGCCAAAGTGCGCGATCCCTTCGCCCTGAAGATCAAACGGCAGGTTCAAGCACTGCTGGAAGAGAATTTTCCCGCCCTGAAAGGATCCATCACCGTTATTATTAAGGAGGCCGCTCCCAAGAAACCGCAAGCTGCGGACAAACCGACCATGACGGGCGACATAGCCCACATCGTAGCGATCGCTTCGGGCAAGGGCGGTGTCGGAAAATCGACCGTCACGGCCAACCTTGCCGTCGCCCTGCGCAACCGGGGTTTCCGGGTCGGCATCCTCGACGCCGACATCTACGGCCCTTCGCAGCCCAAGATGTTCGGTCTGGAAGGTTACCTGCCCGAAGCCGAACAGGTGGACGGGCAGGATATCATCCTGCCGGCCGAAACGATGGATATGAAAATCATGTCGATCGGCTTCTTCGTGAAACCTTCGGACGCCCTGCTGTGGCGCGGTGCAATGGCGGTGAACGCCTTGCGGCAGATGATCCACCAGACACGCTGGGGAGCGCTCGATTTCCTGCTCGTGGATCTTCCTCCCGGCACGGGAGATATTCACCTCTCGATCATTTCGGAGTTGAAAATCGACACGGCCGTGATCGTTTCCACCCCCCAGCAGATCGCCGTGGCCGATGTACGGCGCGGCGTGGAGATGTTCCGCAATCCGCAGGTGAACATCCCCCTGGCCGGCATCGTCGAAAACATGGCCTGGTTCACGCCGGAAGAGCTGCCCGAAAACCGTTACTACCTCTTCGGAAAGGGAGGCGCCCGCCGCTTCGCCGAGGAAAACGGCATAGACCTGTTGGGAGAAATACCTATCATACAGTCCATTATGGAAGGCGCCGATACGGGAACGCCGTCGGTGTCGATCGACGCCCGCGTCGAACCCTACTACCGGGAGATAGCCGACCGGATTGTTGATAAGGTGGTCAAATAACCCCACGAACGATGTTGATAAACCCGCAATAACTTTTGAAAAGAAAAACCCGGAACCGTTTGCAAAATCCATCTTTCGCCCGGTATAGACAAAACAAGAAAACGGCAAAAAAAAGTTTTCGCAAAGTATGATTCGGGATATGCACGGAAAAAGAGAAGCGAATGTTGATAATCCGAACATGTCGAAATGTCGAAACCTGTTTTGAACATTTGTCGGTAACTTTCCAAAAAACGGGTTTCGACAACCTCCCGGACCTTATCGGCAGAACAGAATACGGAACTTCGAAAAGCTATGCTGTGGATAACCCGAAATACGGTATAATTATCAACACTATCAACAGGCATTATATTTACTTTTAATTATTTTTTTAATAAAATAAAAGTATAAAAAATAAAAAACGATGGTCGATAACTCATCGAAACTCAAAACGGAAATCGAGCGGCTCAAACGCGAGAAGAACGCCGTTATCCTGGCGCACTACTATACGCTGCCCGAAGTGCAGGAAGTAGCCGATTTCCTGGGCGATTCGCTGGCGCTCTCCATCGAGGCGCAGAAGACCGACGCCCGGATCATCCTCTTCGCCGGCGTGCATTTCATGGCAGAGACGGCCAAGGTGCTCTCGCCTGAAAAGAAGGTGCTGCTTCCGAATCTCGAAGCGGGATGTTCGCTGGCAGAATCGTGCGATGCGGCCGCTTTCGCGGCTTTCAAGGCGAAATATCCCGGCTACAAGGTGGTTTCGTACGTCAATACTTCGGTCGGGGTGAAAGCCTTGACGGATGTGTGCTGCACCTCGTCCAATGCCCTGAAGGTCGTAGAGTCGATTCCGGCCGACCAGCCGATCATCTTCGCTCCCGACCGGAACCTGGGTTCCTATATCCAAAAGCTGACTGGACGCGAGAATATGGTGATCTGGGACGGCGCCTGCCATGTGCACGAGGAGTTTTCGTTGGAAAAAATCCTGGAACTGAAGCGGCAGCATCCCGCAGCGCAGGTGGTGGTGCATCCCGAATGCAGGGCCTATATCGTGCAGGTGGCCGATTTCGTCGGTTCGACGGCGGCTATTCTGGACTATTGCGGCAAAAGTTCCGCCAGGGAGTTCATCGTGGTGACCGAAGCGGGGATTCTGACCGAGATGAAGCGCCGCTATCCGGAGAAGACGTTTATCCCGGCCCCTCCCGACGACGAGGCGTGCGGATGCAACAATTGTAGGTATATGAAGATGATTACGCTGGAGAATATCTTCACCACGCTGCGCGACGAGCGGCCCGAAATATCGCTCGACGAGGAGGTACGCCGCCGTGCCGAGCGTTCGATCCTCAACATGATCGCCATCAAGTAGGTTTTTCGCTCGCCGGAGGGCGATCCTCCGGTCGCACGGCCTGTGCGGTTACGGAGGCGGAACGGCGGATTTCCGGTCGGCGGCCAAAGAGGAGAAACGAGGGAGAACCTGCCCGGCCGGTTGCGGCGAAGGACGAAAAAAGAGAACAGGGGAAGGAACGGAGAGAGTGCGGCATTCCGATCCGGTTGGGCGGATGCGGAGCCGGTCGTATGAAGTGCGAACAGAGAAATTCAACTATATATTTTTTATAAACCAAGTAAACAAACATTTTAAGGAGAGATGAAAAAACTGATTTTATGCCTGGCTGCGGCAGTCGTATCGCTGACTGCCGCTGCAGACGAGGGTATGTGGCTTCTGCCCTATCTTCAGAAGATGAACATCGGGGATATGAAAGCCAAGGGCTGCCAGCTCACGGCCGAAGATATCTATTCGGTGAATCACGGATCGCTCAAGGATGCGATCGTCATTTTCGGTAACGGTTGTACGGGCGAGGTCGTATCGCCCGAAGGACTCGTTTTCACCAACCACCATTGCGGTTACGGTTCGATTCAGGCCCTCTCTTCGGTGGAGCACGACTACCTGAAGGACGGTTTCTGGGCCATGTCCAACGAGGAGGAGCTGCCGGCTCCGGGGCTGACGGTCACTTTCATCCGTCGAATCATCGACGTAACGCCCGAGGTGCTGGGCAACATCCCCTCGATCGCCAAGGGCGAGGAGCGTTCGGAAATGGAGGATAAGAACATCGAGGCGCTGTACGAGAAATTGCGGGCCGAGAATCCCGGCATGACGATCAACATCCAGCCGTTCTTCGGTGGCAACCAGTACTTCGCGTTCGTGATGGAGGTTTATCGGGACATCCGTCTGGTCGGTACTCCCCCGACGTCGATCGGCAAGTTCGGCGGCGAAACCGACAACTGGATGTGGCCGCGTCATACGGGCGACTTCTCGATCTTCCGCATCTATGCCGGCAAGGACAACCGTCCGGCGGAATATTCGGAAGAGAACGTACCCTACAAGGCCGAAGAGTTCCTCAAGGTGTCGCTCGACGGTTACAAGGCCGACGATTTCACGATGATCATGGGCTTCCCCGGTTCGACCGAGCGTTACATGACTTCGTACGAGATCGACGAGATGTTCCAGGTTTCGGGTCCGCAGCGCATCGACATTCGCGGCGCCCGTCAGGACATCCTGAAGGAGGACATGGCCGCCAGCGACAAGGTGCGTATCCAGTACGCTTCGAAATATGCCAATTCGTCGAACTATTGGAAGAATACGATCGGCATGCTGCGCGGTCTGAAAAAACTGGACGTGAAAGCCTTGAAGGAGGCGCAGGAAGCCGAATTCCAGGCTTGGGCCGAGCAGAATACGCTGCCTGAAGAGGGATTCGTCGATGCGCTCGGCATGATCCGCGAGGCGGTGAACGACAACATGGCCTACACCGGTCCGCTCCAGTATTTGAGCGAGGCGATGGTCCGTTCGGTCGAAATCATGACCCCGGCTCTGGTGGCTAACCGGATGCTGACGGCCGAGGAGGTAAGCGACGAAGCGAAAGCGCAGGCGAAGGAGTATTACGCCAACTTCTACAAGGATTACAACCTGCCGACGGACCGCAAGGTAGCCCGGAAGATGCTTTCGATGGTCAAGGAGAACGTGAAGGATCTGCCGACCGTTTTCGCGGAGGTGATCGACGCGCAGTTCGGCGGCGACATCGACGCTTATGTGGATTACCTGTACGACAATTCGGTCTTCACGGACGAGGCCAAGGCATCGGCCGCTACGTCCGAGCAGATCAAGAACGATCCGGCGGTAGTGTTGGCTACGTCGGTTCTGAACAAGATGAAGGAGCTGCGCGAGAAGGCCGTACCCAACCTGCAGAAATATGCGGACGGACATCGTCTTTACGTAGCCGGTCTGATGCGCATGCAGCCCGACAAGGCCTGGTATTCGGATGCGAACTTCACCATTCGTCTGACTTACGGTCAGGTGTTGCCTTATGAACCTGCCGACGGCGTGGTATATGATTACTACACGA
>ENA-OPWW01000977-OPWW01000977.1-human-gut-metagenome-genome-assembly--contig:-NODE-977-length-12209-cov-3.796528_pt1 | contig 12209 bp, 9 predicted proteins | sample MGYA00241513_ERZ502018 | MGnify/ENA primary metagenome ERZ502018 (study PRJEB25962, sample SAMEA2042987) | human gut metagenome | biome: human gut; feature: human-associated habitat; material: faeces...
CCGCACCTTCCGGTACGGCTACCTTGTTACGACTTAGTCCCAATCACGAGTCTCACCTTAGACGGCTCCCCCCAAAAAGGTTGGGCCACCGGCTTCGGGTGCTACCCACTTTCATGACTTGACGGGCGGTGTGTACAAGGCCCGGGAACGCATTCACCGCGGCGTTGCTGATCCGCGATTACTAGCGACTCCGCCTTCATGGAGTCGGGTTGCAGACTCCAATCCGAACTGAGACCGGTTTTAAGGGATCCGCTCCCCCTCACGAGGTCGCATCCCGTTGTACCGGCCATTGTAGCATGCGTGAAGCCCTGGACGTAAGGGGCATGATGATCTGACGTCATCCCCACCTTCCTCCGAGTTGACCCCGGCGGTCCCCCGTGAGTTCCCACCACGACGTGCTGGCAACACAGGGCGAGGGTTGCGCTCGTTGCGGGACTTAACCCAACATCTCACGACACGAGCTGACGACGACCATGCACCACCTGTGAACCCGCCCCGAAGGGAAGCCGTATCTCTACGACCGTCGGGAACATGTCAAGCCCAGGTAAGGTTCTTCGCGTTGCATCGAATTAATCCGCATGCTCCGCCGCTTGTGCGGGCCCCCGTCAATTTCTTTGAGTTTTAGCCTTGCGGCCGTACTCCCCAGGCGGGATGCTTAACGCGTTGGCTCCGACACGGAGACCGTGGAATGGTCCCCACATCCAGCATCCACCGTTTACGGCGTGGACTACCAGGGTATCTAATCCTGTTCGCTCCCCACGCTTTCGAGCCTCAGCGTCAGTTACAGACCAGAGAGCCGCTTTCGCCACCGGTGTTCCTCCATATATCTACGCATTTCACCGCTACACATGGAATTCCACTCTCCCCTTCTGCACTCAAGTTTGACAGTTTCCAAAGCGAACTATGGTTGAGCCACAGCCTTTAACTTCAGACTTATCAAACCGCCTGCGCTCGCTTTACGCCCAATAAATCCGGACAACGCTCGGGACCTACGTATTACCGCGGCTGCTGGCACGTAGTTAGCCGTCCCTTTCTGGTAAGCTACCGTCACAGTGTGAACTTTCCACTCTCACACTCGTTCTTGACTTACAACAGAGCTTTACGATCCGAAAACCTTCTTCACTCACGCGGCGTTGCTCGGTCAGGGTTGCCCCCATTGCCGAAGATTCCCTACTGCTGCCTCCCGTAGGAGTCTGGGCCGTGTCTCAGTCCCAGTGTGGCCGATCACCCTCTCAGGTCGGCTATGTATCGTCGCCTAGGTGAGCCGTTACCTCACCTACTAGCTAATACAACGCAGGTCCATCTTGTAGTGGAGCATTTGCCCCTTTCAAATAAATGACATGGGTCATCCATTGTTATGCGGTATTAGCTATCGTTTCCAATAGTTATCCCCCGCTACAAGGCAGGTTACCTACGCGTTACTCACCCGTTCGCAACTCATCCAAGAAGAGCAAGCTCCTCTCTTCAGCGTTCTACTTGCATGTATTAGGCACGCCGCCAGCGTTCGTCCTGAGCCAGGATCAAACTCTCATTAAAAAATTTAATAATTGTTCGAGCGTTAACTCATTACCGTCGTCTGACGATTTATTCTTGTAAATTGACAGGTTATAATTCTTCTATCATAACCCTGCACTTGGTTTCTTATTCAGTTCTCAAAGGTCTTTGTCTCTCTTAAGACAACTTCTATATTCTAGCAAATCTAGAATAACTTGTCAACACTTTTTTTGAAGTTTTTTTACTTCTCGTGTCCGCTGTCTCTCGCGAAACAGCTTATTTATAATATCATCTCTGACCTGTCTTGTCAATAACTTTTTTAAAGTTTTGGAACCTTTTCAAGTTTGTGGCAAGTCAGTTAAGACAACTTTTATATCTTAACACCCAAATTAATGCTTGTCAATAGGATTTTGCAAAAAAATAAAGCAGTACAATCATGTACTGCTAAATAAATTATTTAAAAATTTCTTTTACTTGACTTGTAACCATACTTTTCTATAAAGTCTTGGCGGAACTCAAGTAAATTGTCATCTATAATAGCTTGTCGTACTTTAGCCATTAAATTCACCAAGAAGTAGAGATTATGATAACTTGTCAGGCGAATTCCAAACGTTTCATCCGCTTTCAACAAATGTCTCACATAAGCACGTGTGTAATTTTTACATGTATAACAATCACACTCAGGATCTATAGGGCTAAAATCTTCTGCATACGCCGCATTTTTAACCACGAGGCGTCCTTGACTCGTCATACAAGTTCCGTTACGAGCAATTCGTGTTGGGAGAACACAATCATACATGTCAACACCACGAATAACACCGTCGATCAAACTATCTGGTGCCCCTACCCCCATAAGATAACGTGGTTTATTCTCAGGAAGTAAAGGTACAGTAAAGTCTAGAACTGCATTCATCTCTTCATGAGTTTCTCCTACTGCAAGACCTCCAATTGAATAACCTGGAAAATCCATGGAAACCAAATCCTGTGCAGATTGTCTACGAAGATCTTCAAAACCTGCTCCCTGTACGATTCCAAAAAGACCTTGGTCATGTGGACGACGATGTGCTTTTAGCCCTCGTTCTGCCCAACGACTTGTACGTTCAATAGAATTTTTCACATAGTCGTATGGTTGGTAAAATTGAGGGCATTCATCAAAACTCATCATAATATCCGAACCGAGATTGTTCTGAATCGAGATCGCTTTTTCAGGAGATAAAAACATCTTACTTCCATTAAGGTGATTTTTAAAAGTTACACCTTCTTCCGAGATATTTCGTTTTTCGGCCAATGAATATACTTGGAAACCACCGCTATCTGTAAGAATCGCTTGGTCCCAATTCATGAATTTATGGAGTCCTCCAGCTTTGGCAACGAGCTCATCACCAGGTCTTAACCATAAATGATAGGTATTGGCCAAAATAATTCCTGAACCCATCTGTTTTAATTCTTCAGGAGATTGTGTTTTTACTGTAGCTTGAGTACCTACAGGCATAAACATCGGTGTTGGAAAAGTTCCATGAGGCGTGATAATTTCCCCCAAGCGTGCCCCTGTGTGTTTTTCTTTCTTTATAAGACGATATTTAATAGGAAAGTCAGTCATTTATACTCCTTACATTAGGAAAAACAGTCCTAAGTATTTTTTAGTAAGTGGTCATTATCCACAACCGCTTTAGTTTATCAAAAATTACAAGAATTGTCAGCTCTATATTTTCAAACTTTCGATGAATAACATCAACACTATCATTTATAGCAAAAAACAAAAAGCAACAGTCTCGAGCACTGTTGCTTTCAATAATGTCTTAAGCTGAAAGAACTTTACGTCCTTTACGACGACGAGCTGCAAGAACACGACGTCCGTTTTTAGTTGACATACGGTGACGGAATCCGTGTTTACGTTGACGACGGATTTTACTTGGTTGATAAGTACGTTTCACGTTGAATACCTCCTGATAGATTTTCGTATTCGTTTAGCCGGCTATTTTTGATCAGTTACTAAACATACCATACTATTTTATAGCAATAGCTTAATCTTGTCAAGAATTACTTAGATATTAATTTTATTATATCTTTGAAACCCTTAGGCTGGTGATAATTGTAGACCACATTACTATCCCTATATCATCGCTTGCTCATAACCTTCTTGCTAGTTTAGCTATTTTCTTGAGTACCTCTTTTCGCTTATAATCACTCATATACTCAACGGGTGAAATCTGGGTAACTTTGACCGATTTAATACCACAAGGTTTTAGGACTTGAAATTTTAGGACTTTGCAATAATCTTGAACTAAAGGTAGAACAATCTTTGGTGTATTGTGGGTTGTAATAATCCAAGCTTTCCCTGTCAGTTTACCATCCAATCCACGGGGTGTATTTTCATAGGCAAAGCCAGCAACAAAAACGCGTTCAATAAATCCTTTCAAGATAGCTGGCATTCCACTCCACCAAGTTGGAAAAATAAAAATCAACTGATCTGCCCAAGTTATTAAATCTCGATAGTCTTTCATAGCTACATCGTGCGCTAAGTCTCTTCTCCTATGTGTTGTATCAAAACGTAAAATAGGATCGAACTTTTCTTTATACAAATCTAGAATCTTTAACTCATGTTTAGACGATAAATTTTCTTTAACAGTCTCTAGTATAGAGGCATTGTAGCTCTTGTCGTTTGGATGGGCGTAGATAATTAAGGTTTTCATTGTTTAGCTCCTTTAACATAGATGTCTAACATAGTACTAACAGTCTCTTCAATAGTATTACTATTGAAATTATCACCAATGGGACTCCTTACCAAAACAGCTAATCCAGTAATAAAACTCCAGATATGAACTAATATTTCTGTCTCACTACCAGAAATGTTCATTTCACTTTTTAGCTTCAAAACCACACTCTTAAAGTGCTCAAACCCTGGTAAATGGGCATTAACAGAGATACTGTCCCGAGTGAGCTCCATATAATTGAAAGGAAACTTAATAAACAAGGCCTCAAAACTATTTGTTTCTTTTTGAGCAAATTCCACAAAATTGCAGCCCATTAATACTAATTGACCTCTTACATCAAGCGAAGAGTCTACCCCTTGTGTCAGATACTTCAAAAAGATCTCAGATAAATGCTCCAAAACTACCTGAAGATAGACATCCTTATTTTCAAAGTGCTTATAGGGTGCCCCATGGGTGACCCCACATCTTTGAGCCACCGTTCGGATAGATAGTTGATCGACACCTCTTGTTCTTATCTCCTCGACTCCAGTTGCGATTAACTTTTCCTTCAATTCAGCAGTATTACGTTTCATTTTGACTCCCTTTCCATCTAAGTAGACAGTGGTTACTTTTAAACAAAGTATACACCGTCTACTTTTAGTTGTCAAAAAAACTAGCCTTCAAATAAGACTAGTTTCTGTAAGCAATAACGCTATTCTAATTATACTTTTGTCACAACAACGTAACGATTAGGATCGTCCCCTTCCGAGTGACTTTCAACACCTTCAATTTGAGAAAGTGCCTTATGGATAATTTTTCGTTCGCTATTCGTCATTGGATCCATAACGTACTCTCGACCTGTTTCTTTTACTTTAGCTGCCATTTTTTCTGCTAGATCAATCAAAGTCTCTGTGCGTTGCTCCAAATAATCACGAACATTAAGAACAACACTAAAACGTTTAGAATGACGATCGTGCAAATAATTTTGCGCTAAAAGTTGTAAAGACTTGAGAACCTTACCATGATAACCAATAACACGACCAGGTTGGTCTGTTTCAATCTGAATAATAATATTGCGGCGATTGTGACTAACCTCTAGGCTAGCATCAACATCCATTTCATAGATAATTTTTTCGAGGTAAGATAAAACATCATCTGCAGCCCCTTGAATATCTTCTAAATTATTTTCAGAAGACTCATCTGAACTAAACTCAGATGCCACAAATGAACTGAAATCTCCTTCAGAAGTTTCCGGAGTCTGAACTTGAGCCACCGGTTCTAGTTGGGGCTCAAGCGAATTTGCCCTATATTCTGTCGCACCCTCTTCTGATAACTCACGTTTAACAGATAGCGGAATAATTGTTGCCTTTGGTTGCTCCTGTTTCTTATCTGGCAACTCTTCATCAAGAGTCTCTGTAGAAACTGGTTGCTTTAAGTCTTCATGTGCAATTTCCTTATTATCTGAAACCGTAACAAGTTTTGTCACTTTATTGAAAGCAATCGTTTCGTCTTTTGGACTTGCGACAGAATCGTCTAATTGTTTTATAGCATCAGGAGCTACTTTAACGGTGTTTTGATCTGCTTCATGAACTATCTTTTCATTTATTGGTTCAACACTAACTCGAGCTGGCTTCTTTCCGAACCCTAGAAAACCTTTTTTCTCACGAGAAATCACCTTAATATGAGCCTTCATACGAGGTAAATTAAGATCTTTCAAACCTTTTTCGATAGCTTGTTCGACTGTTCGTCCAGAATAGACAACCATAATAAGCCTCCTTATTTACGTTTATTCGCCTTTTTCTTGGCACGACGAATCTTAGCTTTACGTTCTTTTTCTTCCGCTTCCAAACGATTACGTTCTTCAATGATTTTAAATGGATTATTAAAAACCAAAATCTGAACAACTTGGAAGGCGTTTGAAACTGCCCAGTAAAGTGCTACCCCTGAAGAAATCTGAGTTCCAAACCAGAAAATAAAGATTGGAAGCATGATATTCATAACAAGAAGCATTGCACTACGATCTTTAGCCGCCTTATTTGTCAACCAAGTTGAAAGGAAGGTGAAAGCAGCCGCCAAAATCGGAAGAATAAAGTAAGGGTCTTTCTGACCTAGGTCAACCCAGAGGAATGTTCCTTCTCGCAATTCTGGCACTCTTGTGAGCGCTCCATAAAGAGCCATCAAAATAGGAAATTGGATCAAGAGAGGAACGAAGCTTGCGTAAGGATTTACACCATGCTCTTTATAAAGATCTTGTTGTGCATAAGCAAGAGCTTCACGATTCTCGCGTCCAGGATACTCACTTTGCAAGCGACGTAACTCTGGCTGCAACTCTTGTAGTTCACGGCTTGACTTAATTTGGCGATTATACAAAGGAATCATTACTGCACGAATTAAGATCGTGAAAATAATAATACCTAATCCAATAGAACCACCAAATGAAAGCCCTTGAATAGCCTTCCCAAACATTAAAATAAGACGTTCCCAAAGGCCTGTAGAGTGACTTGTAACATCACTTCGTCCACACGCGGACAAAAGCAAGAGAGCTCCTGCACCTAAAACAGATATATTAAGTTTTTTCTTCACTAAAAACTCCTTTTTAATACGATAAAGAACTGCTTCGCTTCCATTCATTAAGAGTATCTCAAAAATCAGGAGTGATTTTAGTTTATCCTACAATGTAAAGAAGCAAAATAATTTTTTAGTCCTTATATAACTTTGCTATTTTTAAGACATGAACGAGATTGCTATAAATGTCTTGATAACTTAAGTCTTCGACACCTTTACGAGCAATAACGACAAAATCTTGATGTTCTAACTGAGATGACATGTCCATCAGTGCATGTCGTAGACGACGTTTTACCCGATTCCGAGTAACCGCATTACCAAGACGCTTACTGACCGACAAACCTACTCTAAAATGAGGCAGATCACGATTCAGACTGTAGACAACAAATTTTCGATTAGCAACACTGTGTCCTGCATCAAATAATGCTTTAAAGTCTTTCTCTTTCTTAACGCGATAAGATTTTTTCAAAATGCGACTCCAAACTCAAAATTAGTACTATTATATCATAAATAGCAAAAAAGCCCAAAACCTTATGGTTAGGGCCTTAGAGACTTATTTTTTTAGAGCTTTTTGAGCTTCTTTGATTTGCCATTTAACCTGGTCAAAACCAGTTCCACCAAGGGAATGACGACGTTCAACAGCTGTATGAGATTTAAGTGTCTCATAGATGTCCTCTTCAATTAAATCTGAAACTTCTTGATAACGTTCGAGAGGAACATCCTGAAGGTAATAACCAGCTTTGGTACACTCAAGGACAAGTTTTCCAACAATCTCATGTGCTTCACGGAATGGTAGGCCTTTAGATGCAAGATAATCAGCCAACTCTGTAGCATTTGAAAAATCTTTCTCTGTTGACTCTGCCATATGTTTGTCGTTAACAGTCATTGTATTGAGCATGCCTGCGAGAATATCAATAGCGACAGTAATCGTTTCTACCGTATCAAACATACCCTCTTTATCTTCTTGGAGATCTTTATTGTAGGCCAAAGGTAATGACTTCATCACGGTCAACAATCCAATCAAGTTGCCATAGACACGACCTGATTTCCCACGAATTAGTTCTGCCATATCTGGGTTTTTCTTTTGAGGCATAATAGAAGAGCCTGTTGAAAAAGTATCAGATAGAGTTACAAACTTAAACTCGTTAGAACACCAGTTAATGATTTCTTCACAAATACGTGTCATATGCATCATTAGAATACTTGAGTTTGACAAGAATTCGAGAATAAAGTCACGATCGGAAACAGCATCCAAGGAATTGCTATATGGTTTTGCAAAGCCCATTAAGTCAGATGTCATATTACGATCAATCGGGAAAGTTGTTCCGGCTAGAGCAGCAGCTCCGAGTGGAGAGATATCCGTATGCTTGATATTAAATTCAAAACGTTCGGCATCACGTGTAAACATATTGTAATAAGCCATCAAGTGGTGACCAAAAGAAATCGGTTGTGCATGCTGCAAGTGGGTGTAGCCTGGCATAATTGTGTAGGTATGTTTGTCTGCTAGATTGACCAAAGTACCACGTAAATTATCAAGCTTCTCAATAACTTCCACTAGTTTGGCTTTTAGATACAAGTGCATATCCGTTGCCACTTGGTCGTTACGTGAACGTGCTGTATGAAGTTTTCCTGCTACTGGTCCAATTTTAGCTGTCAAAAGACTCTCCATATTCATATGAATATCTTCATTGGAAACATCAAATTCTAGTTTACCAGCCTTATATTCCTCAAGCAGCTCTTCCAAGCCCTGTTTAATTTGCAATGCTTCCTCTTTGGTAATAATCCCTGTCTCACCGAGCATCGTAACATGGGCAATAGACCCTTTAAGGTCAAACTCTGCCATCTTTTGGTCAAAGGAGATTGAAGCACCAAATTCTTCTACCCATTTTTCAAGACTAGCTTCGAACCGACCGCCCCATAGTTTATGATTTTCTGCCATAGTTTTATTTTGAAGATTTCCCCTCACTGGGATAATCTTCTATCCTTTCTTAATACTTATAACAAGTAACGACCTCTTTGGTCACAATAACTTAAATGAAAAAAGCTAGATAGTATTTGTCTAGCTTAATTTGTCTCTCTGGACACTTGTTTTCCTAAAACCCGATCTCTGTCGTAGTTTATTTAGGCTCGTGACGCCTCTCAGAACGCCTTAACGATAATAATATAAGTTATAAGAAAAGAGTATCAGATGTGGCTCTCTGTCCACTTTTATCTGATAAGAAGCGTTTTTCTTCTAATAGCCTACTTTTCTTATGAAATTTGTCATTAATTGTCAAATGGATGGTTAACTTGTGAATTAACCTGAGTTGGAAGACCCCAAAGCTTGATAAATCCAATCGCAGCATCCTGATCAAAGCTGTCAGCTGATGTGTAAGTAGCCAAGTTTTCATCATACAATGAATTAGCTGATTGACGTGCTACTACTTGAGCATGCCCTTTGTAAAGTTTAACTTTAGCGATACCATTAACAACTTTTTGTGTTTCCTTAATATAAGCAATGATAGCTTGTGTTGCTGGGCTAAACCACAAAGCATTGTAGATAAGGTTTGACAATTCATTTTCAAGAATTGGCTTAAAATGAGAAACTTCACGTACCAAAGTTAAGTCCTCAATTTCTTTATGAGCTGTCAAAAGGGCGATAGCTCCTGGACATTCATAAATTTCACGAGATTTGATACCTACAAGACGGTTCTCAACGTGGTCGATACGTCCGACACCATGCTTACCAGCAATAACATTCATCTCTTGGATAAGGTCAGCCAATTTCATTTCTTTACCGTTAAGGGCAACTGGTTTCCCTTCTTTAAAGGTTACATCGACATATTCAGCTTCATCTGGTGCAGACTCTGGTGAATTGGTAATTCCAAAAGCTTCTTCTGGAGCTTGATTCCAAGGATTTTCAAGAACACCACACTCATTAGCACGTCCCCAAAGGTTTTGATCGACTGAGTAAGGATTATCAAGGTCTGCTGGAACTGGAACACCATTAGCCTTAGCATACTCAATTTCTTCCTCACGAGACCATTTCCATTCACGCACTGGCGCCACTACTTTAAGACTTGGGTCTAGGGCAGCAATGGCAACTTCGAAACGAACTTGGTCATTACCTTTACCAGTACAACCGTGAGCGATAGTCGTTGCTCCTGTTTTATGAGCAATCTCAACCAATTTTTTAGCAATAATTGGACGACTAAGCGCTGAAACCAAAGGATATTTTTGTTCATAGTAAGCGTGAGCTTGAAGTGCTGGAAGCACATAATCTTCAGCAAACTCATCTTTAACATCAAGCACGTATGACTCGACAGCTCCAACTGTCAAAGCTTTGTCATGGATAAACTCAAGATCTTTACCTTCACCGACATCCATACAAACAGCAATAACATCATAATCTTTTTTAAGCCATGTAATAGCGACTGAGGTATCAAGACCTCCCGAATAGGCAAGAATAACTTTCTCTTTTGACATAATATTTTTCTCTTTTCTTATATTTTCTTGTGGTTGCTATCTCTATCAACCTTACGAGACTAATTATATTGCATATTTATTCACTTGTCAACAGCTTTTTGTTATTTTTTTATATTTATTTCGTTTTTATTTGTTTTTATTTATTATTCTGACCTAAAAAATGCTTAATCCTTAATTTTTATTCAATTTTATGCAAGGAATGGTAGAAAATAAAAAAACACTCTTGAAACTATACAAATAGATTCAAAAGCATCTTTAACTATCTATCTTCTAAAATGCCAAAAGGCCTGTACAAAGTACAGACCTTTTGAACAACAGCATCATCGGTAGAGAACACAACAGCAATTTTAGATAGAATGAATGAGGGAAATTATTATGTTTAAGGGACTAACTTAAACCATACATTCTTCTTGCTCTCTAACCTTGATTACATTATAGCATGCAACCCCAGGATGTATGTCGCTATTTCCTAAAATGTCGGATTTCACTCACAGAATGTATTTTTTATCTTAAACTACAATAATTCCTTAAAAACAAAAAACAGCTTGATTTCTCAAGCCTTTTGAATGCCGACAAAAAGTCCCATAAGAACTATAATGAAAAGCAACCAAACCATCATTAGGAAGAACTTATGAGACTTATTAAGAATACCACAGAATTAATCGGAATTAAAGACCAAAATATCAATATTTCACTTGTTTTTGAAACTGATACTCATATCGAGATTCAAGCAAAACTTGATTATCCTGCACCATCATGTCCTCATTGCCATGGAAAGATGATCAAGTACGACTTTCAAAAGCCTTCTAAAATCCCTCTTCTTGAGCAAGCTGGAACTCCAACACTACTACGTCTGAAAAAACGTCGTTTCCAGTGTAAAAGTTGTAGACGAGTCACGGTAGCTGAGACATCAATCGTTGAGAAAAACTGTCAAATCTCCAACCTTGTCCGACAAAAGCTTACACAACTCCTAACTGAGAAGATGTCACTAACTGATATTGCCAGAAAGCTTCGTGTGTCGACGTCCACTGTCTATCGTAAGCTCGACCAGTTTACTTTCAAGGAACATTATGACAAGCTCCCTACTGTTATGTCCTGGGATGAGTTTGGGTTCAAGAAAGGGGAATTCGCTTTTGTGGCCCAGAATTATGAGACAAACGAACTCATAACCATCCTTGATAATCGTCGCCAAACCACTATACGAAACTACTTTTTGAAGTATCCATTGAAAGTCCGACAACAGGTACAGTTTATCACGATGGATATGTCTGGAGCTTATATTCCACTGGCAAAAAAACTTTTTCCAAATGTTAAAATCGTTCTTGATCGTTTCCACATTATCCAGCACCTTGGTCGAGCATTTTTAAAGACAAGAATTGCTATTATGAACCAGTTTGATAAGAAGTCACTACCCTATCGAGCCTTGAAAAATCACTGGCGACTCTTTCAAAAGGACAGCCGTAAGCTATCGCTCAACTCTTTTTATTCAAAGACTTTCCGACAAACTTTAGCACCACATGAAGTCGTTGAGAAGACTCTAGACTTTTCAGAAGAGCTCGCTAATGACTACAACCTCTATCAGCTTTTGCTTTTTCACTTTCAGGAGAAGAGGGTAGATGAGTTTTTTGAGTCAATAGAGGAGAACATGAGCAAGGTCAATCACTACTTTCAAACGGTCTTTAGGACTTTTCTTAGACACAAGCAATACATCAAGAATGCGCTAGAAACTGACTATTCAAACGCGAAACTCGAAGCGACTAACAAGTTGATTAAAGACATCAAACGGTTGGGCTTCGGTTTTAGAAACTTCATCAACTTTAAGAAACGTGTCTTCATCACTCTAAACATAAAAAAAGAGAAGACCTATCAGGTCCTCTCTAGATGTTAGCTTTTCGTCACCCACTACAGTTGACAAAGAGCCACTAAAATCCACTAATATTCAACATATCAAAAAGCTCATTCTTACACGCTAGAATGAGCTTTTAAGATTCT
>ENA-OPWW01000981-OPWW01000981.1-human-gut-metagenome-genome-assembly--contig:-NODE-981-length-12177-cov-2.202277_pt1 | contig 12177 bp, 10 predicted proteins | sample MGYA00241513_ERZ502018 | MGnify/ENA primary metagenome ERZ502018 (study PRJEB25962, sample SAMEA2042987) | human gut metagenome | biome: human gut; feature: human-associated habitat; material: faeces...
ATCAAAATAGAATTCACGGGATTACGTCCGGGTGAGAAGCTTTATGAAGAGGTCTTGAGCGATAAAGAAAATACGATCCCAACAGAGAATAAGAAAATCATGATCGCCAAAGTTCGTCGGTATGAATATGCTGATATTCTTGATACTTATGCAGAGTTTGAAAGGTTGTCGCGTGCGGTAAAGATCATGGATACCGTGCGGTTGATGAAGAAAATAGTTCCGGAGTTCAAATCAAAAAATTCTCCGCGATTTGAAGTACTGGATAAAGAATAAATAGGAAATAATCAACAAAAGATTCTATAAATAAATTATCATTTAATATGAATAAATCATTGCGCACGCATTTGAATGTACGAAGCTTGTATGGAAGTTTGTTTTCCTGTCTGATAGCGGTATTTCTGTTTGCTTCCTGTCAGTCCTATAAGAAAGTACCTTATTTGCAGGATGCGGGAGTTGTAAAGGATATCAATCAACAGGAAAATTTGTATGATGCAAAGATAATGCCTAAAGACTTACTTACTATCGTAGTCTCATGTACTAGTCCGGAACTTGCAGTTCCGTTTAACTTGACGGTGGCAACTCCTGCTAATGCGGCTACTGCCAGCACCCCATTGACTACCCAGCCTGTCTTACAACCTTATTTGGTTGATAATGAAGGCAAGATCAATTTTCCTGTTCTGGGTGAATTGAAAGTGGGTGGATTGACGAAAAGAGAAGCTGAACAACTGATAATAGACAAACTGAAACCTTACATAAAGGAGACTCCGATAGTTACTGTCCGTATGGTAAACTATAAAATCTCCGTATTGGGTGAGGTTGCCCGTCCGGGAACTTTTACTATCAGTAACGAGAAAGTGAATTTGTTGGAAGCGCTTGCTATGGCGGGTGACATGACGGTTTGGGGAGTTCGCGACAATGTAAAGCTGATTCGTGAAAGTGCTGATGGCAAACAGGAAATTGTGACATTGGATTTAAACAAGGCGGAGACAATTCTTTCTCCTTATTATTGGTTACAGCAGAATGATATAGTTTATGTGACTCCTAATAAAGCAAAAGCCCGTAATTCCGATATAGGTAACAGTACTAGCTTGTGGTTCTCCGCTACTTCTATTCTGGTATCATTGGCAAGTTTATTAGTAACAATCTTCAAATAGTAATATAGATATGATTGAGGAAAAAAGAGAGAACCGGGGTGAGCAACCGGAAGAGCTGGTGAATATTCAGGAAATCCTTTTCCGTTACCTGATCCACTGGCCCTGGTTTGTGGTTTCTGTAATAATCTGTATCGCCTGTGCATGGGGTTACCTGCGTCTGGCCACTCCTGTCTATAATATATCCGCTACAGTCTTGATCAAGGATGACAAGAAAGGCGGTGGTGCGAGCATGTCCTCCGAACTGGAAAAGATGGGACTGGACGGTTTCGTTTCCTCGTCGAACAATGTAGACAATGAAATCGAGGTGCTGAAATCAAAGTCTCTTGCCCGTGAAGTGGTCAACAATCTGGGACTGTTTGTGACTTATAAGGATGAAGATGAGTTTCCTAGTAGGGAACTTTACCGTACCTCGCCCGTAGTGGTGAGCTTGACTCCACAAGAGGCGGAAAAATTGTCTGCACCAATGGAAGTGGAGATGACTTTATTTCCCAATGGTGGGATGGATGCGTTGATAACAGTGAAAGACAAAGAGTATCGGAAACAATTCGAACAATTACCAGCTGTTTTTCCGACGGATGAGGGGACGGTCGCCTTTTTTGAAAGCAAGGATACATTGACGACCAATCAGGCTAAGGAGGAAAGTAAAGAGCGTCATATAAAAGCTTTTATAAACCGGCCGATGTCTGTGGCCAAAGGATATATCCAGTCCTTGTCGATAGCCCCTACATCAAAAACTACTTCTGTAGCTGTTCTTTCGTTAAAGAACTCAAATACCCGGCGTGGCAAGGACTTCATCAACAAACTCCTTGAGATGTACAATATCAATGCCAATAATGACAAGAATGAGGTAGCCCAGAAAACCGCAGAATTCATCGACGACCGTATCGGCATTATTTCCAAGGAACTTGGAAGTACCGAACAAGACTTGGAGAACTTCAAGCGTAGCGCCGGAATTACAGATTTGAGCAGTGAGGCGCAAATAGCCTTAACCGGTAATGCTGAATATGAAAAGAAGCGTGTGGAAAACCAGACTCAAATCAATTTGGTGATGGATTTGCAACGCTATATGCAAGGTAATGAATATGAGGTCTTGCCAAGTAATATTGGATTACAGGATGCAGCATCAGCAGGTGCAATAGACAGATATAATGAGATGTTGGTTGAAAGAAAGCGCTTGCTCCGTACATCAACCGAGAATAATCCGACGATCATAAATTTGGATACTAGCATCCGTGCGATGCGGAGCAATGTACAGGCTACGCTGGATGCTACATTGAAAGGGTTGCAGATAACCAAAGAAGACCTTGCCCGTGAGGCGAACCGCTATTCCCGTCGTATTAATGACGCTCCGACCCAGGAACGTCAGTTCGTAAGTATCGCCCGGCAGCAGGAAATTAAGGCCGGTCTTTATTTGATGTTACTTCAAAAACGTGAAGAGAATGCCATCACTTTGGCAGCTACAGCAAACAATGCCAAGATTATTGATGAAGCGTTAGCAGACGACAATCCGGTTTCTCCTAAGAGGATGATGATCTATCTTGCCGCCTTGGTGTTAGGAGTAGGATTTCCGGTAGGTATCATTTATCTGATTGGCTTGACCAAATTCAAGATTGAGGGCCGTGCTGATGTTGAAAAACTAACTTCTCTTCCTGTTATTGGCGATATCCCGTTGGCGGATGAAAAGTCCGGTTCTATAGCTGTATTTGAGAATCAGAATAACCTGATGAGTGAGACATTCCGTAATGTACGTACCAATCTTCAGTTTATGCTTGAAAATGGCAAGAATGTGATTCTGGTGACTTCTACCATCAGTGGTGAAGGTAAGTCTTTCGTATCATCCAATTTGGCCATCAGTCTTTCTTTATTAGGTAAAAAAGTTGTGATAGTTGGTCTTGACATTCGCAAGCCTGGCTTGAATAAGGTTTTTAATATTTCCCAAAAGGAACATGGTATTACCCAGTTTCTGACCAATCCGACAAAGAATCTGATGGATTTGGTACAGCCTTCCGATATAAACAAGAATCTGTTTATTCTTCCGGGCGGATCAGTTCCTCCCAATCCAACGGAATTATTGGCCCGTGACGGCTTGGAAAAAGCTATCGAAACGTTGAAGGCTAATTTTGACTATGTGATTCTGGATACGGCCCCCGTGGGTATGGTAACTGATACCTTGCTGATAGGTCGCACAGCTGATTTGTCGGTATACGTATGCCGTGCTGATTATACCCGTAAGGCAGAGTTTACTTTGATCAATGAGCTTATGGAAAACAACAAACTGCCTAACCTCTGCATCGCCATTAACGGCTTGGATCTTCAGAAAAAGAAGTACGGCTATTATTATGGTTATGGTAAATACGGCAAGTATTATGGCTATGGCAAGCGTTACGGTTATGGCTATGGTTATGGAGAGAAACATACAAGTCGGGAGGGTAAATAAACTGCTATTGATAAAACCAAATCAAACATAATATGCGTGATTTCAAAGAGATTCGGGTCGCAGTAGCCGGAACTGGCTATGTGGGACTGAGCATAGCGACACTGCTATCACAACATCATCATGTAACTGCCGTGGATGTAATCCCGGAAAAGGTGGAGAAACTGAACAACAAGGTTTCCCCTATCCAGGATGATTATATCGAGAAGTATCTGGCTGAAAAGCCGCTTGATCTTGTTGCCACTTTGGACGGGAGGTCAGCCTATGCTGATGCCGACTTTGTGGTAATAGCCGCTCCTACAAACTACGATCCTGTGAAGAATTATTTCGATACGAGTCGTGTGGAGGAAGTTATCAATCTTGTGCTTGAAGTGAATCCCGATGCCGTAATGGTCATCAAATCGACAATTCCGGTGGGATATACCCGTAACCTTTATGTAAAATATGCCCAGAAAGGAGTCAAGAAGTTCAACCTGCTGTTCTCACCGGAGTTCCTTCGTGAAAGCAAGGCTCTTTATGACAACCTTTATCCGAGCCGTATCATCGTAGGTTATCCGAAGATCATCGACCGTCCGGAGTTTGCTGAAGAAAACAAGGCGATCCGGTCTGTCACGGATGTCACTATGTTACAGGAAGCAGCTAGGACATTTGCCGCCCTTTTGCAGGAAGGGGCTGTCAAAGAAAACATCGACACGCTCTTTATGGGCATAAAAGAAGCGGAAGCAGTCAAGCTCTTCGCCAACACCTATCTGGCTCTCCGTGTCAGCTACTTTAACGAACTTGATACATACGCTGAAATAAAGGGATTGGACAGCAAAGCGATCATTGAGGGCGTAGGCCTTGACCCCCGTATTGGGATACATTATAATAATCCTTCATTCGGTTATGGCGGTTACTGCCTGCCGAAAGATACCAAACAACTCCTTGCCAACTATCAGGATGTTCCTCAGAACATGATGTCCGCAATCGTGGAATCAAACAAAACCCGTAAGGATTATATAGCTGATGCAGTGCTCCGCAAGGCAGGTTATTATACAGGGAACGGACAATGGGATGCATCCAAGGAGCATACCTGCGTCATCGGTGTATACCGCCTGACCATGAAATCGAACTCTGACAATTTCCGCCAGTCCGCCATTCAAGGTATAATGAAACGTATCAAGGCGAAGGGTGCGGAAGTGATCATCTATGAACCCACGCTTGAGGACGGGACTACATTTTTCGGCAGCAGGGTTGTTAACGATCTTGCTGGATTCAAGGTGCAGAGCAAGGCTATCATAGCCAACCGTTTTGACAACAGTCTGGAAGATGTGGAAGCTAAGGTTTATACACGTGACATTTTTAGAAGGGACTGACCATGTTGCCATATAATGTAGAGCTGGACGGAAAGACTGTGCTTGTAACGGGTGCTGCCGGTTTTATTGGGAGCAAACTTGTCATGCGCCTTTTCCATGATTTCCGAAATATCAAGGTAATCGGCATTGATTCCATCACCAATTATTACGATGTCAATATCAAGTATGAACGTCTCAAGGAAATAGAGTCGTTAAATCGTGACTGGACTTTTGTTCATGCCTCAATTGCTGACAAAGATGTGGTAGAGAGGATTTTCTCTGAAACCCCAATTGCAGTAGTCGTAAATCTTGCAGCCCAGGCGGGGGTTCGTTATAGTATCACCAATCCTGATGCTTATATCCAAAGTAATCTTATAGGTTTCTATAATATCCTTGAAGCCTGCCGTCATCATGAGGTGGAACATTTAGTTTATGCATCTTCATCATCAGTCTATGGAAGTAACAAAAAAGTTCCGTACTCAACTGATGACAAGGTTGACAACCCGGTCAGTCTTTATGCGGCGACCAAGAAGAGTAACGAGTTGATGGCTCACGCATACTCAAAACTCTACAACATTCCTTCAACAGGCCTTCGTTTTTTTACTGTTTATGGTCCTGCAGGTCGTCCGGACATGGCGTATTTCGGGTTCACCAACAAACTTCGTGAAGGTAAAACTATTCAAATATTTAACTATGGTAACTGTAAGCGTGATTTTACCTACATTGATGACATTGTTGAGGGGGTAGTACGCATTATGCAACACGCACCAGAGAAGCAGAATGGTGAGGATGAGCTTCCTATCCCTCCTTATAAGGTTTATAATATCGGTAACAACTCTCCTGAGAACCTTCTCGACTTCGTCACCATCCTTCAGGAGGAACTCATTGCCGCCAAGGTGCTCCCTGCCGATTATGATTTCGAAGCACACAAGAAACTTGTTTCAATGCAACCAGGCGATGTTCCTGTAACATATGCTGATACTACTCCGTTGGAGGAAGACTTCGGTTTCAAGCCATCTACAAGTTTGCGTGATGGTTTAGGAACTTTCGCTCAATGGTACGCCAAATACTATGGTACTAACGAAAAATGAATTTACAACGATATGAGGGACTTCAAGGATTTACAGATTGCAGTAGCTGGCACTGGCTACGTAGGGTTGAGTATTGCAACATTGCTTTCACTGCATCACAAGGTCACAGCTGTTGATGTTATCACTGAAAAGGTAGAGAAGATAAACAATCGTATTTCTCCTATTCAAGACGATTATATTGAGAAGTTTTTTACAGAAAAAGAACTTAATCTCACTGCTACCCTCGATGGCGCATCTGCTTATAAAGACGTAGATTTTGTGGTCATTGCAGCTCCAACCAATTACGATCCTGTTAGGAATTTTTTTTGATACACACCATATTGAAGATGTTATAGACCTAGTGCTTAGCGTTAATCCTAATGCAGTCATGGTTATCAAGTCAACCATCCCTGTAGGTTACACTCGTTCATTATATGTCAAGTACGCTCTCAAGTTTTTGACAGATCCTTCTCTCAAGGATAAGAAGTTCAATCTTCTTTTCTCTCCAGAGTTTCTTCGTGAAAGCAAGGCTCTCGAAGATAACCTTTGGCCATCAAGAATCATTGTAGGCTATCCTAAAGTATTTCTTTCTAATCAAAAAAAGATATGGGATGAAGAGAATGCAGCTATAGCAGCTATTGGCAATCCAAATGCAGAAGACTATGCAAAGACCTTTGCTGCTCTCCTTCAGGAAGGAGCTATCAAGGAGAATATCGATACCCTCTTCATGGGCATGAAGGAAGCCGAGGCAGTTAAGTTGTTTGCCAATACCTATCTCGCCCTTCGTGTCAGCTATTTCAACGAGCTTGACACATACGCAGAGATCAAGGGACTCGACACGCAGGCTATCATCTCTGGAGTAGGTCTCGATCCGCGTATTGGTACTCATTATAACAATCCGTCATTTGGATATGGCGGCTACTGTCTTCCAAAAGATACAAAGCAGCTTCTTGCTAATTACGAGAGCGTTCCACAATGTATGATGTCAGCAATTGTAGAGAGTAACCGCACTCGTAAAGACTATATTGCAGATGCCGTCCTTCGCAAGGCTGGTTACTATAGCGAGAACGGTCAGTGGGATAGCAGCAAAGAGCACAAGTGCATCATTGGAGTATATCGTTTAACCATGAAGAGCAATAGCGATAACTTTCGCCAGTCTGCAATCCAGGGAATCATGAAGCGAATCAAAGCTAAAGGTGCAGAGGTGATTATCTACGAGCCTATGCTCGAAAATGGCAAAACATTCTTTGGTTCGCAAGTAGTCAACAATCTCGATGAATTCAAGAAGCAATCTCATGCTATTGTTGCCAATCGTTTCGATGATTGTTTAAGTGATGTTGAAGAGAAAGTATATACAAGAGACGTATTCCGTAGAGACTAGAGTATTAGGGGACGTGGATTCATTATTCAATGATTCCCCATAAAACAAATAAAAACTATTCATTCTCCCTAATTGATTATTATACAAGGTGGAGGAGGTTCCTCAAAATGAGAACACTCTTTTCCATCCTTACGGTCCTTATACGGTTGCAAAGCTTTATGGTTTTTGGATTGTGAGGGAGTATCGTGAGGCTTATAACATGTTCTGCTGTTTAGGCATCCTCTTCAATTACGAGAGCGAGCGTTTAGGCGAGACCTTCGTAACCCGCAAGATCACCCTTGCAGTCGTACGCATTGTCCAGGGTAAGTAGGATTGCCTCTACCTTGGTAATCTCGACTCTCTCCGTAACTGGGAGGATGCCAAGGATTATGTAGAGTACATGTGGCTCATCCTCCAGCACGATATGGCAAAGGTTGCTACCGACAATGTGCCTGTTGATGTTCGAAAGGTGAATTTTGCTGAATATCTGGAGAAGGGAATCGTAAAGTAGCAATTCCCCATAAGCAGGTAAATGGCATAAAGTTGCGGATCGAATTCTCTGCCTGCTACAAAACATAGAATTACTGTATTTATATGGATTCTTCAATAGCCATTATCTCATACGACATAGAGAAGAGGTACAATAACTTCTTACTGCTTTACTTGAAAATGACGAAACTCTTCATGCTAATCCAAGTATTTGTTTTTCAAGAAACATCCTCTTTAGGGAGAAGCAGTCTCAGATATTACGAGGAGTATTGTTGAGAAGTAGAAAAATGATGTTCGACCTCGGATTAAATGTGATTTTGTATAACAATTTTTAGATCTCCCTTAATTTTAAGGTCATAGATAATCATGAAGCGTGCGGAATTACGGATTCAAGTTCCGTACTTATATTTATCTCAAATTATCAGTTAACAAGTTTATATTCAGTAAATGTCAGATACAGTAACAAATAGCAAGCGTATAGCGAAAAATACTTTAATGCTTTACATCAGGATGCTTTTCCTGATGGGGGTAAACTTATATACTTCAAGAGTCATTCTTCAGGCTCTTGGTGTAGAGGATTATGGTGTCTATAATGCCGTAGCTGGCTTTATCGCCATGTTCTCAATGATCTCATCTTCCATTGTTGGTGCTATCAGTCGTTTTATCACATTTGTACTTGGTCAAGGTGACAAGGACAAATTAAAGAAAGTATTTAGCACAGCTATTATCATACAGATATCGCTTGCTATTATTGTTGTACTGCTTGTAGAGGCTGTAGGCGTATGGTTCCTAAATACACACATGACCATACCCGCAGGAAGAGAGGTGGCCGCAAATTGGGTGCTCCAGTTTAGTTTGATTACTTTCGTTCTCAATCTGTGGAGTACACCTTATAATGCAGCTCTCATTGCTCACGAGCGAATGGGTGCATTCGCATATATTGGTATATTTGAGGGATGTGCTAATCTTGCTATTGCTTTTATGGTAATGTACTCTCCGTTCGATGAACTCATCGTATATGGAGCGTTCATGTGCCTTGTGGCATTCATCACTCGAATGATTTACAACTTCTATTGCAAGAAACATTTCGAAGAGTGTTCATTCAAATGGACATTTGACAAGGAACTTTTCAAGGAAATGTTCGGCTTTGCAGGGTGGAATTTCATTGGTAGCATATCTGGACTTCTCCGCGACCAAGGTATTAATATCTTATTTAACGTCTTTAATGGTCCTGTTATCAATGCAGCAAGAGGCCTTGCAACACAGGTTCAAGCAGTTGTTATAAAGTTCTCTCATAATTTCTATGTAGCCGTGCAACCTCAAATTACTAAATCGTATGCAAGCAATAATGTCAACGAGTCGCACGATTTAGTATTGAGAAGCAGTCGTCTTGCATTTCTTCTCTTGACTGCTATGATTGTACCTCTGATTACTGAAACGGAATTTGTTTTACAGTTGTGGCTTAAAGAAGTTCCAGCACATACGGCTACTTTTGTTCAGATTATCCTTATATGCTCGCTCATAGATTCATTTTCATCACCTCTTGTATACCTCATGCTGGCTACAGGAAAAATCAAGCGATACCAGATAGTTGTAGGGTTGTTTAATTTGCTCAACTTTCCTGTTGCATGGTTTATTCTTTATTGTGGTGGAAGTCCAGAATTAGCACAATTTTCGATTATTTTCTTTGCAATTGGAGCTTTATTTTTGAGAGTTTCAATGCTTCGTTCAATGACTCAATTTCCTGTGCGTGAATTTTTTTTGAGTACTGTTATGAGATGTCTGATTATCATGTTAATCTGCATAGGTATATCGTATATAATAGCAAGTTTCTGTGAAATAGGATTACTTAGTTTCCTTTTTAACTTAGGTGTTACAGAATTATCTCTATGTTCATTAGTGTATTTTGTTGGAGTCAACGTAGGAGAAAGAGAATTCATAAAAAGGAAAATCTCAGTGATTTTGCGTCGCAGATAATCTATAAAGAAAATGGTTAGTATTATTGATAAGTCAAGTTGTTGTGGGTGTACTGCTTGTGTTAACATCTGTCCACGCAACGCAATAAAGATGAAGCCGGATGTACTTGGTTTTATATATCCTTCTGTAGATGAGGACTTGTGTGTTAACTGTGGTTTATGTGATAAAGTTTGTCAATTCAATAAAGAATATAAAGATTATTCTGAAGGGTTCGATCAAATCGCCTATGCATTTCGCTTTAGTGATGAGTCCGAGCTTATGAAGAGTCAAAGCGGTGGAGCTTTTTATGCGATTGCTAGTCACATTATACAAGGAGAAGGTATTGTCTATGGAGTTGGTTTTAGCGATGACCTCAATGTACAACACAAAAGAGTAACTAGTTTAGAGCAGCTTGATGAAATTAGATTCTCGAAGTACGTACAAAGCGATTTAGGTTCGGTATATTCAATGATTTTAACCGATCTAAAGGCAGGTAATGTCGTTCTGTTTTCAGGAACAGCATGTCAAGTAGCAGGCTTAAAGTCTTATTTGCCGACCCGATATCAGAAAAATCTTATTACTATAGACATTATTTGTCACGGGGTGCCATCACCTGCAGTATGGAGAGATTATTTGAAGTACGTGCAAGGCAAACATAAAAGCCAAATAATCGAAACCTGTTTTAGAGACAAGAATTTTGGCTGGAATACTAATCTGCAACGATTCATTTTTTCAAATGGAGTTGTTAAATATGGCCAAACGTCTAATTATCTATATTTTAGAGGTTATACAATCCGAGAGTCTTGTAATGTCTGCCCATTTACAAATCTAAGAAGAGTGTCAGACATAACAATCGGTGATTTTTGGGGATGGCACAATATTTCGGAAAAATTCAACGATGATAAAGGTATCTCATTGTTGTTGGTTAATACCTGCATAGGTGCTAATATAATTGATGATATTTCCAAATCACATTTCCTACAAAAATGTAAGACCGCTGATTGTATTCAGCCGCAACTTGTTCATCCAACGATTAAGAATCCTAAACATGATCAGTTTGTTCATGATTATACTAGGTATGGTTTTTTGTATGTTGCTAAGAAATATGGCGATCTTGGGTTCAATTATCGTATAACTCAATTAAAAAAAATGGTTAAATCAATCATACGTCATGAAACAAAGTAGTACTTCAGAGAAGTTGATTTGTCTGTTAACTACAGTTTTGTATGCCTGCTTCAGTATATTTAATACCTCTGCCTGGAGTTCGTTATCATTGCTAATTGTAACAGTAATTATCCTTGTCCTTCAAATACATCGTAAAGGGCTAAATGGTATCTGCTTTACAAGTTTCCACTCTTCCGTATTTTTGTTTGGCGTTTTTTGTTTACTCTCTTCCTTGTGGGCTCTAAATTCCCAAGAGGCTATTGAAAAAGGAACCACAATAATGGAAATACTTGTATGTATGTCAATTTTCTTTTGGGTTTATACAACGTTAGAAGACGGTTTCAACAAGTTACTGAAATCAATTATGTGGGGTGGCTTCATAATTTCAGTGTATGCGATATTGTTCTATGGAGTGGGTCATATTATGTTTGTTATTATGGGAGGTTATAGATTAGAGTCTGCATTTGATAACGTTAATGCAATAGGTCTTTTGTGTGCTTTCTCAGTTATCTTGAGTGTTTATTATTTCATCTATGAAAAAAGACATTGGCTCTTATTAATGGATATACCTATTATAATGGTTTTAGCTGCCTGTGGTAGCAGAAAAGCAATGATCATTTTGGTTTTGGGCAGTTTGGCTGTATATATGCTTAAAGCAGATGCTTCGTCTATAAGGTCTCTCATTTTTAGATTCATAACAACAATAGTATTGTTGGTTGTATTAGTCTTGGTTATATCGCAAATGTCAATCTTTGCAGGTCTTAATGAAAGAATGGAGGGCTTGATAGCGCTTATTATCGGAACAGGTGAAGTTGACCATTCTGCTATGATCAGGCAAGAAATGGCAAACCTTGGGTATGCTATATTCTTGGAGAATCCTATTGTTGGAATAGGAATGGGAAATGCTCATATCATTGATGCACAGGTTTTAGGGGAAGATTGTTATCTTCATAATAATTTTGCAGAAGTTTTGGCTAACGGAGGTACAATAGGTTTTTGGCTGTATTACCGAATGTTTTTCAACTCTTTCCGATTAACAAAAAAATATGGAGGCTTGCAGGAAGATGGCGGAAAAATACTAGTCATTATGCTTGTTAGTATAGTGTTGGCAGACTATGGACTTGTTTCTTACTACTCCAAAATCTACTATTTTTTCCTAATGGCATTTTATGTTTATATTTTCCAACTTAAAAAATCTTATTACGCAGTAGAATGA
>ENA-OPWW01000982-OPWW01000982.1-human-gut-metagenome-genome-assembly--contig:-NODE-982-length-12153-cov-2.054306_pt1 | contig 12153 bp, 10 predicted proteins | sample MGYA00241513_ERZ502018 | MGnify/ENA primary metagenome ERZ502018 (study PRJEB25962, sample SAMEA2042987) | human gut metagenome | biome: human gut; feature: human-associated habitat; material: faeces...
TGTAAGGACGAAAATGTAACTTTGCCATAACGAAAAACTTTATGCCTAAAGATACAAAAACTTTGGGTAATAACAAAGCCCGGGCTTGTGAAAGTCTGGGCTTTGTGCATAAAAAAAGGTTGTGCCAGCGTTTTGACACAACCTCTTGTTCTTCCACGAATCGTAACATTCCTACTATTTTTTCTTTAGATATAGATCGCATCTTGCTCTAAGCTTTTTCGGAAGAAATTACGCATGATAGCACCTGATGAAATAACATCCACTTTGGTGCTGAGTATCTTTTCTAAATCTTCTTTTATGTCCAATATTATGAAATAATTAGGTTCTTGTAACTTTATACAAATATCAATGTCGCTATTTTCGTCGTGCTCACCTCTGGCAGCGGAACCAAACAACCCTAAAGTGATGATTCCGTATTTCTCTGCATAGTGTGCCTTGAAATCGCGTAATATATCAAGTATTTCAGCAGTTGTTTTCATCTTTTATTCATGTTCTGATTACTGGAACAAAGATAGCAATAATTTTGATATAAAGAAGAAATGAGGAGCGATAACCTGCTTTGATTTCTTATCTGTTAAATAAGCAGATGAAACCGTACAGAATCTATTTTGGTCTCTGATTTCCCCAAACATTTATTAGCCTCTTTTGTTATTTTCCGAAAACTATTTGTAACTTTGTCATCGGAACGTAGCATGCCGTTTAAAGGTGTGCGATTGCGCGTTTCCTCGGCTAATAGGAAATTGTAACGGATTTTTTTGATGTATGCCGGGAAGACGCCTGTACTTCTATGACTTCTCATAGGGTACGGGCTGTCTGCCCGTATACATCAGGTAGCCGTTACTACCTCCTATTAGCGGGATGTGACAGCTCCGTACTCTTTTATAATATAAAAGGTACGGAACTAGGTAAGAGTATTAACTTAGTTCCGTTTTTTTATGTCCTATTGGCTCACAACAAAACAAATGTCTGAAAGACATGGCGTTCAGGAAGCAACTCTGCGAAACTGGGCGAATCTCGGTTACATCACCAGTTCACGAATCAACAACCAGTTGTTTCTGGACGATGAAAGTCTGACTGCTTATCTCGAAGCTCACAAAAGGCTTGGATTGCAAGCAGATTATCTGGCAAAGATTGTGGAAGAGAAAAAGCTGGAACGCGACTTTATTATTTCCAGATATGATGATCTACTATATGTATTGCGAACACAGAAGACGTGTAAACCTCTATATGAAATCATTATTCGTGAACTTTCCCAATTGATTGTTCATCCCGGAGCCCGTGATATTTTCTACTCCATCTCTATGGGGGAATCAATAGAGAAAGTTGCCGGTCGGCATCGAATTACTTATGGCAGGGCGTTACAGATTTATAATTCTCATCTCAGAGGGTTGAAAGTAAGAAAGAACGTGCTGGCTACTTATCGGAAACATATTATAGATGCCCGTTTTCAGTCTTTGGCGGATAAAAGCAAGAATATAAATTTGAATCAGGAAGAAAGAATTCTCCAATTGTCTGTCGGCAAGGTGGCCAATACGAGGCTGACTAATGTCTTGTATAAAGAAGAAATCCGGACGGTAGGGCAACTGCTGGAATTAGTATCGGGAAAGGGATGGAGATGGCTGCTGAAAATGGAAGGCGTAGGGAGGGTTTCTTATGACCGCTTGCTGTCCAATCTTCAGTTGGCGGGAGTGGTCGATGAAACTTTGGAGCAGATACTTTCCGGTCGCTCTGACAGATGATGAGGGGGGCAAAAGTCAATAGTATTAGGAGAGTTGCTACTGACTTTTGACATTTCCTCATCTCTTTGTGGTGATGATTCTTCCGTTTTTTTAGGGTAGACTACGCATTTGATTCTTTTGATTAAAAACGTTTTATCTTTATAAATTTATTCTGGTACCCCTCAAATATATGCTCTGACGTTTCATTTTCCAATTTCTCTTCAATAGCATTTACTATTGTGAAGAGGACGGTTTGCCCGTCTTCATTTAAAATCCTGAGGTTGGTTCTCTTTCCATCTATCTCTCTAATGTTCAGTAGTATGTAACCTTCTTCTTTAGAGGGGGTACATGAAGTCATCAGGAAATTGTCTTTCTCAAAATGGAAGGCTGAGTACTCTGTGGGTTTATGATTCTCTGTTCCTGTCGGCATTACCCGGGCATATAGAGGAATACGTGAGCTCCAGCCAAACTTGGTAGCAAGGTTGTTAGATGGGGCAACGGAAGAGGTCAGATGGTAACTCCAACGGAACTCTCCTTCTTGGGAAGCTTTGAAGTTGGTATTCCAGTAATTATTCATCACCCACGAGTAGACATGAGGCCTTTCGTACTGTTTCTGATATTGAAATTTTCCGAGGTTTATGTCTCCTAGTTGATAGAGGGGGATGAGGCTGCTTCCTATAATAATTTGCGCCCGATTATTTTGTACCGATACAAAGTTTTGAACAGTATTCCAGTCTGTAGATGTCCCTTCCAGTTGATTCTTGCCAGATATAACTGTTCCGCCCTGAACGTCGAATGCCAGTTTCCCTTCGGGCAGTTGGAAGGGAAATGCAACGTATATCCCTGAGGGCTCCGTCTCCGGCAGACGCTTGATTGCGTACTCCAGTTCTATTCGTTTGGTATCATGATATAATTTAATCTCCAGATTGACCCCAAATGCTTCGTCTGTTCCTGGAGATTTTCCCTGCAACAGGATACGTTGATAAATAGGTCCATTCGAACTGTCAATGATCCGGCACTCGCTCAATCCTGTTCTGTTGTAATTATAGATAAAAGCACCCAGTTCCCATGGAGACGAACTATCGACCAGTTCACAATTCAATTCTTTATCATACAAACTTTGGATCGTTCCTTTGTCCGGGTTGAGTTGTAGTTTGTAGAAATGATTTTCGATACTGGCATTGTTTATTGTAACAGTTCCTGTATCAGTAAACGGTTGTTTGAAGACAATCTCAAACGTCTTGTATCCCATAGGTGGAATATCCTCTGCGAAAATTGCATAGTAGCACCCTTCTCTGCGATAACGGATTGGTTGGACTTTCAACGAATGTCCTTGAAAGTTTGTTATTTCGAAGAATTGGTTTTGGGGGATTACTTCAAAATCAATATCCTTTCGTGTATTTTATATCTTACTTTAATCCTAAGATTGGTTTGACAGGAAGTGAGGACTTTTCTCGTCCCCTTTATGAAATATTAGAAAGAGATTATCATGCGATAGCAAAAGTTTCTAAGGAAGATATAAGTGCTAGATTAGCCGATAAATATATTGCTAATAAACTTGAGATAAAGGTGGGAGATCCAATTCTTGTACGCAAAAGATTTGTTTATGATCCGGATGGATGCCCACTAGAATGGAATATAGGTTATTATCGTGCTGATAGTTTTACATATTCACTTGAGTTTGAAAGAAATATTTAATCTGTCATTACGACGTTGTTAGCTACTATCTCCGCCCGAATCCTGCTGAGCGACTGCGGTGTGATCCACAGATAAGATGCTATATGTTTTAGAGGTACATATTGCAATAATTCCGGTGTCTCTTTGATGAGATTCAGGTAGCGTTCCTTGGCCCGTGGACTTCCGGGGTTTATGAGCCAGTTCTCTTGTTGTAGGAATTGATGATCCATGAGTCGGAGTCCCAGGTTGGCAAGCCCGATAGATGAGGAAAACAACTGATTCAGGGCAGCGCGGGAGATACAGTAAGCCACGCTGTCACACATTGCCTGAATATTTACCAGCGAATAGGCGTTGTCTACATATCCCCAGACGGAGAAGGCAGCCTCTCCGTCCGAAGCGAACCAGATGGTTGTTTCTTCTCCGTCTTTGTGGTAATATGCCCGCCAGATTCCATTCCGTATAAAGTAAAGGTTACTATTCTTTGTCCCTTCTCGTACAATCAGTTCTCTTTTTTTGAAGTGTACTTCTTCCATGCAATCCAGTAAGGACTGCACATCGGCTTCCGATACTTTGTATCTGCTGCAAAGCTTTTTGATGAATGTTTCCATAGTGCAAAGATACTTATCGTCGGCAGACAATGAAACGATCTTTCAAATAAATTCCGAAAATATAGAAAGTGGTTAATAACTCTGCCAATGGTACGGCTAGCCAGATACCCGGTATACCCAATACCGGAGGGAGCGCAAAGAATCCGATCAACATAAATACGACTCCCCGGAGAAGAGTGATAATTGTTGCCCGCTGACCTCTTTCGACACTCTGATAATAACCAATGCCAATCATGTTGACGGCAAAGAAAATGAATCCTACTCCGAAATAAGGAAGCCCGTTTACTGCTATATCAAATGCAGCGTAGCTGCGGTCAATGAATAACGAAACGATGTCTTGGCAGCATAGTACGGTAAGAATGAAAAAGCTGATACCGCAGATTAAAGCGGTCCGAATGGCGAGATGCAGTGTCTTTCGTACACGCTCGGGTTGTCCGGCTCCGAAGTTATAGCTGATAATCGGCTGTGCGGATTGTGCAATGGCATTATAGACCATGAAGATGATAGGGAAGAAGTAACAGGCAATACTGAATGCTGCCACTCCGTCTTCACCGAGATGGCGGATGAAAACGTAGTTCCCCAGAAACATCATACAGGCAATGGAGGCTTCACTGATAAAAGCAGAACTTCCCAGTTTAATCATATAACCGATGTTACGAAGAGTCAGTAACAGACTTTTGATACTTAACTTTATCCGGCATAGATGGAGGGTACGAGAGAAACGGAGTAAGTAAATCAGTGTCATCAACCCTCCCACAACAGTCCCCAGACTGGTGGCAAAAGCTGCTCCCATTATTCCCCAACCAAATTCGAAGATGAATATATAATCCAGTATGATATTGAGTATGGCTGCAACCGCATTACACATCATGGCATAGGTGGGTGAACCGTCCAGACGGATGCAGAACATACCTATATTTAAGACTTCGTAGAATATGAGAAAAGGAATGTACCATGCCATATATTCTACAGCTAACGGCAACAATCGGTCCGAACTACCTAATAATCTGGCTAATGGCTCTATAAAATAAAGGCACAGAGCAGACAGGATAAGTATGAGCAATGCGGAAAAAGCAATTGCCTGAGTGATATTAATACTTGCTACTTTGCGTTTTCCCTGAGATAAATGAATGGAAGCCACCACCGAGGCTCCCACTCCGAACATCAGTCCGATACCCGCTGCGATCATAAAAAGCGGTGCAGTGATATTTACTGCCGCCAGCGCGTCACTGCCAATTCCTTTTCCTACAAATATCCCGTCCGTAATAACGAACAGAGCCGAGAATACCATCCCAAGTACCGTAGGAATTAGTAACTTACGGAACAACGTGGAGATGTTCATACTGCCGAAATCAATACTATCTTTCATAACTTTCTACCTTTGTCGTTGAAAATGGCGACAAAGGTAGGGTTATGGGAGGAGATAAAAATTACCAAATGGTAATTTTTATCTCTATATTTAATAGCGAAAAGAATCTCTTATGTATATTCTATCAATTATTTGAGCATGTTGAAATCCTTTATTCCAAAAACTTCAGTGGATATTTCACCCAACCAACCGCTTTTACTATTAACACCCACTTGTACTTTGATAAAATCAATGTACTTCAGGTTTGCATCCTTACCGTCGAAAGTTACAGCATGGGATATCTTGAAATGATTGTCAGACGGTCCGGCATTATAGTTGTCATCATCTGTCAGACGATCAATGGCGCTGAAATTATCAGCATATCCCCATTCATAACTATCATTTACCCAATAAGTACCATTACCGGATTGATCGTAATTACGCTCTTTCAGGCGAGTACCTCGCAAAGTATATTGTTTTTCCTTTACCCAGGCGGGATAATAATAATCTTGCCGGTGAAAAGCCCCCAGATAATCAATAGACCCACTTTGACCATGATTGTCTGTCCATGGGGTGGGAAGCTGAATACCAGTTGGTTTATGATAGGTGACGGCATAGTCCTGCCAGGTTTCGGCTTTCCCATATTCGGATCCGCGCAATTCATACCAAGTGTCATTAGGTAACCCATCACCATTTTCGTCCTGCATTACCCATACAATTCCCGGTTCTGACGAACCATCAAAAGCGTTTCCTGTAATAGCAATGTTGTAATCTCCATCATTCACGATACTATGATCGAATCCAACGATGATGTATCCACCGAATCCGCCTAGGGAAACATAAGCCGTCTGATTGATTCGTTCTTCTGCATAGGTGCAGGCTTCTGCCATAGTTGTTGTGTTATGATTCTCATTGATGAATTGACCGGGAGCCGGTAAATATTCATATACTTTGTTCATTGACGCAGAACTTGTGGCGCTAATCTTCCGCTGGTATGTTCCTGCGGGAGGGCAAACATTGACTTTTAATGTTTGCGTAGCGAGTATATATGAGTTCTTCATTTCGACCTTAACCGTGTGTTCTCCCTGCTGCTCGGATGTAAACAGATAAGTGTCATTTTCTCCGGATTGCACTTGTTCATTGTCCACGGTCCATGTATAGACTGCATCCAGTGCATTATTCACGTCAACCGGTTTGATACGGATAGTTCTGCCGGCTGACATGTTATATTCCGTTTGCAGGAATGTCCAGTTGAAATCTACTTGATCCGGTGAACAAACTTCTACTTTGAAAGTTACTTCGTCATCGCCATCTTCATTGTGAGTAGCAAAACGAACCTGATATTCGCCAAGCTCGATTGTGGGGAGAGTACAGGTTAATTCGCTCGAAATATCTTCACCGTTTATTTGCCAGGAGTAACTGGTTTCCAGAAAAGAATCGACTATAGGTGTAATGGTTAGTTCAGAGCCTTGAAGCACTTTGAAACCTTTGTCGGCATCCGCAATAGAGATAGTCGGTACATCAAGTTGAAAGACATCGATACGTATCTCTTTTTCTGTTGTCCCTCCGGCATTGGTGGCAGAAATCAGAATGAAATACCTGCCTGCTTCATCGGCTGAAAATGTCAGGGTGGAAGCGGTGCAGATACTCTTTCCATCTATTGTCCAGTTAAAGGTCGTTTCCGAATCGGTATTTTCATAAACAGGAGCGATGGTTATCTCCCGACCAATTTTTGTTTTATAGATGGGGGATTCTTCTTTCAGGGTAATGACAGGAGCGGAAAGAAGAGGAGAGTCCTCCTCTTCTTTCACGCATGATACTAATGCGAACAGAACAAATAAAAGAAGTATAATATGTTTCATTAGAATCTCACTGCTACGTCATCATAACAGAAATAAGCCGGTTGGCTAAAACCGTAACCATTATCATTGCTCCCTGTGACATTGAAATCAATCTTTACTACCTTGCCCAGAGCTGATAAATCCCATTTGCTCCATTCCAGAATGTTACCAGCTTTTCCTACCAGATAAAATTCAGGTTTAGTTTTAACTTCGTTACCGTCTTCATCATAACCGATAGCGACCAGTTTTACCCAATCATCTTCCCCGGCAGGTGCAGTCAGTCCGTTGCCATTAGCTACACAATTGGCGAGATAAGTTGTCATTGTTACGTACATATGATCTACTACACGAGCTACTCCATCTCCAAAGTAAATGTAGGGTAAGTTTTCGGAAGCATAACCGGAGTTATCTGTATAGCCATAATGTACACAGAAATTCTTAGAGCCGTTATGCCCTCCATTTCCTGTTGCCGGATCTTTGTAATAAACCGCCAACTGGTATTGAAAACCTCCATGAGTCAAATCCATATCTACATAGTTGGATATAGCGTGTCCACCTCCCCAATAACAGGTAGTGCCCCAATTCGTTGGGAACTCATGTTGGAGTAATGTATTGTTTTCATCATACCAATTATAGTCTGAAGGACCCATTCCTGATTGTCCATAAAGTAACGGACCGCCATATTGAGGATTGTCAATTAATGAAGACCAGTCGCTTTTACCTATATAATTGCCTGTACCTTTATAATCGGAGTCTTCAAAAGATAACCCTTTTAAAGTATATGCAGAAGCATAAACGAATAATCGCTGAATTTTTGTTAGTCCTTGTTTATTAAATAACTGGATTTTAATGACAGCTTCATTTTCTGATACGGAAGCAGGGGCGGTAATGGAAAGTTTGGTATAGCTCATTTTTATTGTCCATCCTTCCGGTGCATGGACGATGAAGTCTGCCACGTTAGTGAGTTGTAATTCAAATGATTTGGTTTGGTTAAAAGTGAAATATTCAACGCTTCCCATATCAGTGACTTTCATAACCGAATTAGTTGTTTTTGGCAGCATGAACGAAGTGTTTTTTTCATCTGCCAAAGTAATGATAACAACATCATTCTCCGTGTCATCTACTACCGACTTGAAGAAAGAATCCCCGTCCTTTCCCGTTGCTTTTACCGGTTTGCTATCTGTTCCATTCATGCGTTTAGCTCCTTCACCTGTATCAACCGTCCAATAACCTTCACTGTCAACTCCCATGACAGGAGTTACACCTGTTACTCTCAATTTGTGTTCGGCATCCGGTAGCCATTCTGTAGTGCCATTAGTGGTGACTGTCCAGTAATATACTCCGTTTTCATCAGCTTTCACTCCAATCACAGGAGCATCTGTACCATTTGTTCCATTTTTGATAGATACTTTGCTTCCGTCATTGAAGGTCAGCGTGTAGCCTTCGGAGGTCTGTTCTGTATTCGTAATTATTTTCCCTTGATTTAATGCGTCTACCAAACTCTGTAAAGTTGTAATTTCAGAGTTCATTTTCTTGACTGTTGTTTCTAGTGTTTCTACTCGTCCGTCAAGATCATTGACTTTATCCCAGAGATCATCGTCATTGTAGCAACTGCATACCGTAATGATAGTGAGCAGTAAAAATAGAATTTTCTTCATTGCTTTTGTTTTTAATTAGTAATAGTGATATGAATTATTGAATCGCTTTTAGTTTCTTATCTGTAAAGGCAATATGTGCCGGAATGTCCCCCGTGATGACTGACCATTTCTTTTTTCCATCCCGGGAGAAACAGTATAATGTGCCGGGAGTCACATAGTCTTTGGCATCGGTGACAAAGAATTCACTTGTTTCCGGATTGATTGCTATTCCATAAGGTATCTTGATAGATTTTTCCGTACCATCTGTAATAAAATTGCGGGTATCAGTTTTCTTTGTTTTTGTATTATAGATGGCGTAAGAGACTGTCCAACTGTTGGTGTAATAACTCCATTCTGTACTGTATACATACAGTGAATCTCTGCAAATGGCCATTTCTGTATTGGGAAGAAGCGGTAATTCATCGATTACTTTATCGGTATTGGAATCTATTACAAATGTTTCGGAGTAAGTGTCATAATAATCTCCCCGGGATGAGACATAAATATTTCCGTATTGGTCTAATTCCATTCTATGCAAATTGATTCCCACATCAATGGTTTTGATAACTTTGAATGTGTTCAAGTCGATGACGGATACCGTGCGGTCATAATTAGGTACGCGATACCCGCCGGAGTTGGCTACATAGAGTTTGTTGCCCACAATCACCATTTCTTCCGGCTGGTAGCCGACCACACAGGTATCTTTGACAGTCAGTGTGGTAGTGTCAACACGTGCTACATACCCCAGTCTGGCGTTGGGATCTATTTTGACAGGGCCTGCATACGAACTGACGTATGCATATTTATCTTTAAAAACTATATAACGGCAATTAGGTATGGAAATTTGCGTGATGTGTTTTGCTGTTTCTACATTCATCACTTCTACGAAATGAGAACAGTTGATGATGGCATATAACTTATTTCCATAGATTTGGATATCATTTCCCACATCCCCCAATTCTTGTACGACTCCCGGGTTCCGTTCCGCATAGATATTCTTATGATAGATACCGGTTTCGTAATCAAAGTAATCAAGGGTAGCCTTGTTGCTTCCCATATTTCCTTCATTGAGTAGAAAGAAACCTTTGACAGAGGTACCGCTTACTCCGGGGGTAACTTGGTTGGGAGTTGACGGAATAATGCGTTCATCTTCGCGACAAGAAGTCGACAGAAGAACAAAACAGATAATAATGGATAGAACAGATATTCTCATAACATGACGTTTAATTTGATTTTAAAACTTGTACCGGGCATAGGATAGCATTGCACTACTTCATATTGCTGATTGAAGATATTATTAATTTCTGCCGTTACACGTATTCCCGTTTTCCCCCATTGAAAAGTTTTGGATAGAGAAAAATCGTGGGTATACCAGGGCTGTGCATAGTTCTCCGGAATATTGGCGACTGCTTCATAGCGTTCACCTGTATAAATGAAACTATAGTTACAGGACCATGTTTGATAACTTCCATTGAGGATGATGGAACCTCCATGCCAAGGTATATAAGGAATCTGGCCTCCATACCATTCACTGGTAGGATCGGTAAAATCCTGTGCCTTTTGATAGGTATAATTGAAGAGAGTGCTAAGTTCCACCTTTCCGAAGCCCCATTCTCCTCGTATGGCTGCGTCTAATCCCCGAATTTCCACATGTCCGAGATTAATCATAGTCCAACGGAACTGGTTGGAGGTAGGCATGGCAATGATTTTATCATCTACTTCATTATAGTAACCATCTATTTGTAAGTCCAGGCTTTTCAGCCAATGGTTATTCCAGGTGTGAGAGAAAGTGATACCCACATCGTATTGGGTGGTATATTCTGGTTTTAAGTCCTTATTGCCTATAAAAGTATAATACAAATCATTGAGAGTCGGCATGCGAAAGACTTTTTTATAAAAGGCCCGTACATTCAGAGGGAACTTGGTCAATGGTTGCCAGGTGGCTATGACAGAAGGAGTGTATTTGTTTTTGGTGCCTGCATTAGCTCCTTTGGTACGTGTATTGTCGTCGACATGAGTATATAACAGGCTCGCCTGCAACATGAGGTGGTTGAAATCAAAGGACGTGGCGGCAGAAGTCAGGATTGTATTACGGGTTGGATAGACAAAATCTATGAGATCGGCCCGTAATGTATTCCATTGAAAATCATTGGATAATGACATACTCCACCAGGGATAGATGGTGAATAAATGGGCGGCCGAAGCATAGATTTCTTGTTGTCGGTAGTGATTGTCTACGTACATGGTGGTGACATCCAGTCTGGGATCGGATAAATAGTGGAGATAGTCATAAGCATATTTTCCGTTGGCTAGCAGACTGTACCAAGGCTTAAAATAGTTTTGAAAAGAGCCTTGCACAAACAGATTGGTATCCCACTGCCGGTCCTGATGTCGAAACTTACCCGGCTCTTCTCTTACCGCAGCTCCGGGATATCCTCGTTCTGAATTGTATAGGTATGCTTTGGCTTTCCATTCTCCTTTGGGGATTTTTCCGAAGAATGCATTCTCCAAACGTAACATTCTCACGTCTCCATTTTGACGGACAGCTGTTGTGTTGTAACCATCTTTCTTGGCGTATGTGAATTTATATCGTCCTGATGTATACATATACTCCGTACTGATGGAACTGCTTATTTGTTCGTTGAAACGATGTTCCCAAAGTAGTGACGGATTGATGGTAGAGAATGAACCGCCTTTCACCCCGATGTTCAGGTTGTTTTTCTTTTCCCCTTTGAATAGGGGTTTTCGTGTCTGCATATATATGGCACTTGCGGAACTATAATCTTTGGCAGGTTGGAAGATGGCACTTTTTTGACCATTATATAGTGAAATGACTTCCATATTATCTAATGAAAAACGGCCTAGATCGACAACTCCATTTTGCGCATTTCCTAATTCAATACCATCATAAAATACTCCGACATGATGACTGCCCATACTTCGTATATTGACGGTTTTTAGTCCTCCAATACCTCCATAATCTTTTATCTGTACTCCGGAAAAGTAGCGTAAAGCATCGGCAACGGAGTAAACATTTAGCTTCTCAAGTTCTTTGCCGGACAGTATCTGCACAGGAGACATCTTTTTTTGCATCCGATTACTGTAGATAGTAACTTCTTTGAGTTTGAGAAGTGTATCAGACAGAGAAGTCTGATGCCGAACCTTGGATTGGGAAATGGCCGGTAATGTGGTAAATAAAGATAGAATCAAACATAATATCCACCGTAAATGGATACAATGCTTATTGTATGAATGGACTTGAATAGAAAGCATGTCTTTTATTTTATAGGTATAAAAAATCCGTTTGTTCAGATCTGAATTCAA
>ENA-OPWW01000988-OPWW01000988.1-human-gut-metagenome-genome-assembly--contig:-NODE-988-length-12070-cov-1.406409_pt1 | contig 12070 bp, 12 predicted proteins | sample MGYA00241513_ERZ502018 | MGnify/ENA primary metagenome ERZ502018 (study PRJEB25962, sample SAMEA2042987) | human gut metagenome | biome: human gut; feature: human-associated habitat; material: faeces...
GCCGCAGCTGCTGGAGCAGCTGCTGGAAATGGCGGCGGTGAAAAAGGACGATGTTACAGTGTCCGAAGAAGACCACTGGGTCATGCTGTCCACGCTGGACTATGCCGATGAAAAGAACGACAACGGCACGCCGTCTATGCTGCTGCTGAAGCTGGAAACCAGTACGACATAAGACACACGGGCAGGGAAACCTGCCCTGTTTTTGTGGAATTGCAGGGGAAAATTTTCTCCCATTTTGCACGATTGACTTTTTCGCAGAAGTGTGCTATAATATCGTTAATCTGATTGGATAGAAGGTCACGCGGGGACATGCCCGCGTCATTGGAAACGCACATTCTCCGGAATGATTCACGAACAACACTCTATGCCATTTCGCCTGTCTGCACGTGTACGCAGACCGGAACGGCTGGGTGCAGGTGCGGGAATTGATTCTAGGAGGATTTTTTATGCCCAAAAACAAAGTACAAGAAGTAATTTTTACCATTCTCATGGTGCTTGTCATGGTCTACGCGATGATCTGCTATAACATCGCCATGGAAACCGGCGGCATGACCAACATGGTATTTCTCCACGCTTTTCGGGAACTGCCGATCATGGGACCGATTGCCTTTCTGCTGGATTTCTTTCTGGTAGGCGGTCTGGCAAAAAAGGCGGCGTTTCGCATCGTCGATCCCGAAAAGGACAACCCTTTTCATCTGGTGCTGGCGATTTCCGCCGTGTCGGTGCTGCTGATGTGCCCGCTGATGAGCTTGGCGGCAACGCTGCTGTTCAAGCATGCCGGCGTGCAGGTGATTGCAGTCTGGTTTGAAACCACTGCGAAAAATTTTCCCATGGCACTGCTGTGGCAGTTGTTTTTCGCCGGTCCGCTGGTGCGGTTCGTGTTCCGGCACCTGATAGCATTGGTGCAGCCGCGTGAAAAGGCGGCAGTCACGGAAAAGGTCTGATATACGCAAGATCCCCGCTCCACTGTGCCGCAGTTCTGGCAGAGTGGAACGGGGATTGTTATAGGCATGACTGAAACGGCAGGCGGCTCATTATTCTTGAGTAAGTCTGCTGTTGCCGTTTTTGATGCGATGTGAAACATTTTGTTTGACATTTTTTGCAAAGTGTGGTATACTAAATTTTGAGGGCATACCAATAACGGTAGGCGGTCGAATCTTTTCAGATTTTTGCTCCCACTGCTCATTCGAACAGACGGGAGGTGATCGGTATGATGGATCAATATATCACTCTTGGTGATTTGCTAAAAATCGGCAGTTTCTTGCTGGATTTGACTAGCGTGATCTTGTACATTTACTATAATCAAAAAAATAGGGCTCTTTACGAAATGTTGGGGTAGTAAAATCCATCTGTAAACAGGTGCAAACGGCTGCGTATCAATGCAGCAACCACGGCATCTCAGCCACCGGAGGGTTTATTTCCCACGGCTATTCCTTTTTCCGGAACAGAGTATCTTTTGTCAATTGATCTGCGTATGTGTCCTATGCAGTCGATTTGATGATCGGCTTGCGGTCTGTAGTTCTCGCTATCCACCTGATTGGAATTGAATAGTAGGTGTGTCATGGCGTACTTTCCGCTGCATCACAACCCGATACTTCGGGAATGCGGTAGTGATTGTTATCACGTGATCCTGGACGCAGATTTTTGTATTTGCTCCTGCTGTATTTGATTGTCAAGCTACAAATGGTTTACTACCCAAGATCAAACTATCGTTTGATCTTGAATATATTATAACACAAAAAAACAGACCAAAAAGAACGGTCTGATTCTCTCACTATCTATTCTTCATTTTCCAAATCGTCTAGCTGTTTTTCAAGACGTCTTCTCTCATATCTTCCCAATGCAGCAATAGCCCAATTCATAAAAAAGACAAAGGGAGCATACAACATATAAGTAACTGCCCAAGCCATGAGATATCTAGGATCCAATGGATTATTATGATAGACATTGTGGTATGACTGATAGTTAACTATCATTATTTTAAGGATGATAAGCCCAGTCACCAGTAAACAACCTAGGACTGTCATACTCGAACCTCCAAAAGCACTTACAGCAAGACGTTCAGCTCTATAAATAGACCAAATCCATGCTATCAACAATGGATAAAGTAAGTAATTAGCAGAGATGACCCCCTTGTTAAAGAGGGAGCCATAGAACAAGCACGCCATTGTCCCGGCAATCATTATGTAATAGCATTCGGCAGCAACTTTATTAGTTAGAGCTTCTTCGCGTTCATCTGTAACCTCATTATTAATCAGTTTGAATTTCATCATCTTTACTTCCTTCCTAATTCTCCCAAAACAGTTGATCCAAGGTCCTGTCCAGTGTCTTGCAAATGGCAATGCATAAGGCTAGGCTAGGATTGTACTTTCCAGCTTCAATCAAACCTATGGTTTGTCTTGTTGCACCTACCGCTTCTGCCAAGTCACCCTGGGTCATATCATGCTCTGCTCGAGCTGCTTTTAAGCGTAAATTCTTTGCCACATGCCCCCTCCTTTTCATCTTATCTGATATTATCGTCGACATTGATTAGGTTCACCATCTGTTTTCATCTTAATTATACACTATATATTTCTAATTGCAATATATATATGTCATTATTTTAGAAATAAATTGCAAAATAAAAAGCCGAGATCCCTCTCAGCTTCTTCACTATTTAAACTTAAGCAGGTGTTACATCCAAGCTTTCACCAATTGCCGCAAGACGTTCGACAACTTCTTCTTGGCTCAAACCATTTTCAGAGACATAACGGTTGCGTGGGTGAACACGGCATTCATGTGAGCAGCCACGGAGGTATTTATCTTCATTTTCCTCTGAAGCAAGGATACGACGGTTACAGAATGGGTTACCACAGTTGACATAGCGTTCGCAAGGCGTGCCATCGAACCAGTCCTTACCGACAACGACAGGATCTACATGGTTGATGTCAACGGCAATACGCTCGTCAAAGACATACATCTTACCATCCCAAAGCTCCCCTTGAACCTCTGGATCTTTACCGTAAGTCGCGATACCACCGTGCAATTGACCAACATCTTTGTAGCCTTCACGAACCATCCAACCTGAGAATTTCTCACAGCGGACTCCACCAGTACAGTAAACAACCACGCGCTTGTCCATGAACTCTTCCTTATGGTCGCGAACCCATTGTGGCAATTCACGGAAGTTGCGAATTTCTGGACGAATAGCTCCACGGAAGTGACCAAGGTCATACTCATAGTCGTTACGTGTATCGAGGACAACAGTGTCCTCATCTAAAAGGGCGTCTTTAAACTCTTTTGGTGACAAGTAAGCACCCGTTGTTTCAAGCGGATTGATGTCGCTGTCAAAGTTATCATCCTCTAAACCAAGGTGAACGATTTCCTTCTTGTAACGCACAAACATCTTCTTGAAGGCTTGCTCTTCTTCCTCATCAATCTTGAACCAGAGGTCCTCCATCCCTGGAAGACTGTGAACGTAGTCCATGTATTTTTGAGTGGTTTCATAGTCACCAGAAACCGTTCCATTGATTCCCTCGTCAGCAACCAAGATACGTCCTTTCAGACCGATTGACTTACAGAAAGCCAAGTGGTCAGCCGCAAATTGCTCAGCGTTTTCGATGGGAAGGTATTTATAATAAAGCAATACTCGAATAGGTTTTGCCATTGTATGTCCTCTTTCTTTATGAAATATCTATATCTGTTGTTTGATAGTCAAAGTCAACTTAACTATTATAGCGCTATCAAAGAGGGCTAGGCAATTGATTTGCTTGGAAGTAACTTTTCACAAAAGAAAAAGGCTGAGTGCCAAATGGCTCAACCTGTTTTTTTCTATACTCGTAACTTCTTGACTCATATATTATCCTACAATTTCGCAGCAGCTGCCTCATCTAAGATAAGAGTCACATCTGGATGATTTTGTAGGACACTAGCTGGTACTTCCTCCGTCACAGGACCCTTGACCATCTTGAAAATGGCATCTGCCTTCTTGTCACCATAGGCAAACAAAATAATCTTCTTGGCAGCCATAATGGAAGCAATTCCCATCGAAATAGCCTTTGTAGGGACTTGATCACGACTGGCAAAGAAACGGCTATTGGCTTCAATGGTGCTGTCAGTCAAGTCGACCACATGAGTTTGACTATCAAAAGGCGTACCTGGCTCATTAAATCCAATATGCCCATTACTTCCGATACCTAAGATTTGCAAGTCAATGACATGTTGTGACAAGATGTCATCGTAATCCTTGGCCGCCTGTTCTAAATCTTCAGCCATGCCGTCAGGTAAGAAGCTCTCTTTAAATGGCTTAGCATAAAAGAGTTGAGCCTTCATAAAGGCATGGTAGCTCTGCTCATGGTCTGGTGCTAGTCCGACGTATTCATCCAAATTGACGCTGTAAAGTTCCGAAAAATCCACGTCACTCTCAACGATCTCTTGGTAAAGGGCAATAGGTGAACTACCTGTCGCCAATCCCAATGTCTGAGCACCCGCTGCAAGGCTCTCTTTTATAAGTTCAAAGGCAACTTGGCCTCCCTCAACTTGATTCTTAACTAAAATCTTTTTCATTCTATTCACCTCGATATTGGTATATACCATTTTCTTTATTATCTCTTTTTTTAACACTTTTGTCAAGCGCTTTCACTCGATAAGTTTAATGACGGTCGCCCTATATCGTGCTATAATAAAAAGGCTGAACATTTTTAAACGAGGAAAGAAATGAATACAAACGATTTTGATTTTGAACTGCCAGAGGAACTGATTGCCCAAACCCCATTGGAACAACGTGATGCCTCTAAACTCTTGGTCATTGATCCTGTAACCAAGGAAATGACTGACACCCACTTCGACCACATCATCGACCAGCTTAACCCTGGCGATGCCTTGGTCATGAACAATACACGCGTGCTTCCTGCCCGCCTCTACGGTGAAAAGCCTGATACTCACGGCCACGTAGAATTTCTCCTTTTGAAAAATACCCAAGGGGATCAATGGGAAGTTTTGGCTAAACCTGCGAAACGCCTTAAAGTAGGCGCTAAGGTCAGTTTTGGTGATGGCCGCTTGACTGCCACTGTCACTGAGGAACTAGATCACGGTGGTCGAATCGTAGAATTTAGCTACGACGGTATCTTCCTTGAGGTCTTGGAAAGTTTGGGCGAGATGCCATTGCCACCTTATATCCATGAAAAATTGGAAGACCGTGACCGTTACCAAACGGTCTATGCCAAGGAAAATGGCTCTGCCGCTGCACCAACAGCTGGTCTCCATTTCACACCTGAATTGCTTCAAAAGATTGAAGCCAAAGGCGTAAAATTGGTCTACCTCACCCTCCACGTTGGGCTGGGAACCTTCCGACCTGTTTCTGTTGAGAATGTCGACGAACATGAGATGCACTCAGAGTTTTACACCCTCAGTCAAGATGCTGCCGATACCCTTAATAGCGTCAAAGCAGCTGGAGGCCGCATCATTGCAGTAGGAACTACTTCAATACGAACACTTGAGACAATCGGCAATAAATACGATGGTCAACTCCAAGCCGACTCAGGTTGGACCAATATCTTTATCAAACCAGGCTACCAATTCACAGTCGTAGATGCCTTTTCTACCAACTTCCACCTGCCAAAATCAACCTTGGTGATGTTGGTTTCAGCCTTTGCTGGCCGTGAATTCGTCCTTGATGCCTATAAACACGCCGTCCAAGAACGCTACCGCTTCTTCAGTTTCGGAGATGCCATGTTCGTCACACGACGTGCTGAGAAATAAATATTGCTTTTGAGACTTCTCTTAGATTGGGGAGTCTCTCTTATTGCTCGTCAAATTCAGAAAAAATCCACCAGCTATGAACTGATGGATTTTTTATTTATTTCTCTGCAAACTGGCTATTATACAAGTCGTAATAGAAGCCTTTATCTGCAAGGAGGGATTCATGGTTCCCTTGTTCGATGATTTGACCATCTTTAAGGACCAAAATCTTGTCTGCTTCTTGGATAGTTGATAAACGGTGAGCGATGACAAAGCTTGTTCGACCCTGCATGAGAGTCTTCATAGCCTTTTGAATCAAGAGTTCCAAACGGGTATCAACTGATGAGGTTGCCTCGTCCAAAATCAAGATTTTAGGATCAGCCAAAAGCGCACGCGCAATGGTCAAAAGTTGCTTTTGTCCCAGTGAAATGTTACTTGATTCCTGGTTCATTTCCATGTTGTAACCGCCAGGTAGCGTACGGATAAAGTGGTCCACATTGGCAGCCTTAGCGGCTTCAACAATTTCTTCGTCAGTCGCCTCAAGATTACCAAAGCGAAGATTTTCCTTGATAGTTCCTTCAAAGAGCCAAGCATCCTGAAGCACCATACCAAACTGTTTACGATAATCCTGACGTGATAAGTTACGAATATCATGACCATCAACCGAGATAGAACCTGCAGTCACATCATAGAAACGCATGAGAAGATTGATAATCGTTGATTTTCCGGCACCAGTTGGGCCGACAATAGCGACCATTTCGCCAGGATTGACTTCAAGATTAAAGTCACGAATCAAAGGTTTATCAGCCACATACTGGAAGTCTACATGCTTAAAGCTAACCTGACCGGTCAAATCTCCTTCAAGCACTTCAGTAGCATCATTAGCCTCGTCTGGTTCATCCATCAGTTGGAAAATACGGTTCAAGGAAGACTTAGCACTCTGCAATTGTCCAGCTAACTGAGTCAAGTTCTGAATAGGTTGATTAATCTGCCAAACGTACTGAACAAAGGCCTGCATATTACCAATCGTCAAGCGACCAGCCAAAACTTGCAAACCACCTAGAACAGCGACAATGAGATAGGTCAAGTCAGATAAACCATTAAGTACAGGCATCATGAGGCCTGAAATGAAATTGGCCTTAAAACCTACCTTCTGAAGGTCTTCCGTAATCTCTTTAAAGTCGTCTAAAGATTTATCCTCACGGCCAAAAAGTTTAAGCACATTGAAACCAGTCAGATTTTCCTGAACAAAACCATTAAGAGTACCTAGAGCATCAGCCTGCTGCTTAAAGTAAGGTTGAGATTTACTCATGATAAAACGGGCACCAAAGAAAGTAATCGGAATAGTGATAACAACCACAGCTCCCAATTGAAGATTAAGGTAAAGCACTGTTCCAATAACTAAGACTAGAGTAAAGACGGCATTAACAATCTGCAAGAATGACTGCTGTAAGGCATTAGATACTGTCTCGACGTCACTGGTAAAGCGTCCCAAAAGGTCCCCAAATTGATGCTTGTCAAAGTATGACACTGAGGTACGATTGATTTTCTCAGTCATCTCATTACGCATATCCTGAACCGTTGCCTGCACGGCATTGGTCATAAAATAGTTGGAATAGTAGGCAGCCAACTCATAAATAAGACCACGCAAGAGATAAACAACCAGAACCAAACCAACATAGGATACGTTGATATGGGCACCTTCCACACCCTTAATGATATCCAGCGTATTTTTGGTCAGCTCTGTAATAGCTAATCCAATCACCACAGGTTCGAGAACACTCATGATGACACTAACAATTTTCAGGAAAATGGCTAGGTAAAGTGGGAAACGATAAGCCTGCAAGTAGGACCAAAGGCGGCCAAAACTTGAGGAATGATTTGTTTTCTTTTTATTATTCTTCATTTTGACCTCCTTCTAGTCTTCCGTAAGACTCGTTTGATTCAATTGTGAATTAGCAATTTCACGGTAAATGTCATTGCTTTCCATAAGCTCTTCGTGGCGGCCACGACCCACGATTTCACCCTTATCAAGAACGATAATCTGGTCTGCATCCATGATAGTCCCCACACGTTGAGCCACAATCAAGACTGTCGCATCCTGGGTCACTTCTTTCAGACGACGGCGCAAGGTCGCATCAGTCTTGTAGTCCAAGGCAGAGAAGGAATCATCAAAGATATAAAGATCAGGACGTTTAACCACCGCACGTGCAATTGACAAACGCTGCTTCTGTCCACCAGAAAGGTTGCTACCACCCTCAGCCAAGTGAGAATCGTAGCGTTCTTCCTTACTGTCGATAAATTCCTTCGCCTGAGCGACATCCGTAGCTTGATTCAATTCTTCATGACTGGCATTTTCCTTACCATAACGAATATTTTCACCGATAGTCCCTGTAAAGAGTAGGGCTTTTTGTGGAATAAAGCCAATCTTACGACGAAGAGCCTTAAGATTGTAGTCACGGACATCCACACCATCAACAAGAATGCGTCCAAGTGTCACATCATAAAAGCGTGGAATCAACTGCACAAGTGATGATTTTCCTGAACCCGTAGATCCGATAAAGGCAATGGTTTCACCTGGTTTAGCCTTAAAGGAAATATTGTGTAGGACAGGACTCTCAGTTTCACCAGGATAGGCAAAGGTCACGTTGTCAAACTCCAAATATCCCTTAGTCTCAGTCTCTGTCACTCCATCTTCATTTGGATTGATAGAAATAGGCATATCCATAATTTCCTGCAGACGTTCACTAGATACCGCCGTACGAGGATACATGGTAAAGAGGTTGGCTAGGAAAAGGAAAGACAAGAGCGCATGGAAACTGTACTCAATAAAGGCAACCAAATCCCCGATTGCCAAAGTCCCAGAACCTAATGGCTCAAGAGCAAACCAAACAATTGCCACAATCATAGCGATGATGATTTGCACAAAAAGTGGCTCAGTCAAACCAGTTAATTTAAAGAGCTTGTTTGAATTATCCGCATAGACAGCATTTTCAGAAGCAAACTTCTTCTCTTGAAAATCTTCTCTAGCGAAAGCTCGGATGACACGAAGTCCAGTTAGATTTTCACGAGCGTACTGGTTAATCTTGTCGAGAGTTGCCTGTTGCTTCTCAGAAAGCGGACGTGTTTTTACCGCTACATACCAGACTACTACGGCTAGGAAAGGCAAGGAGATTGCCACAATCCAAGCCAAAGATGGACTTGTCGTCAAAATCAAAAAGACACTGGAAACCATCATCAGAGGAGTAATGACACCCATCTTAAGAATCTGTTCTGCAAATTGCATGAGAACAAAAGCATCAGATGTAATACGAGTTACCAAAGAGGATACGCCAATCTGCTCGTACTCATGGTGGGAATACTCCTGAAGCTTAGCATAAATGTCATTACGCATGACTTGCACCATAGTAGTGGTCAACTTACCAACCGCATAGGACAGAAGTATACGACCAACAATCCCAGTCAAAACTACACCAAACATGACCCAAGCATAAGCGTAAAGCTTATCAACATCACCACGGTTTATTCCCTCATCAATCATTCTGGCAAGAACCGTCGGCAAACCCAAGTTAGCAATAACAAATAAAATAGCCGCCGTAAAATTCATTGCTAGCCACTTAGGATAACGCCTAAGATAAGACCAAATATAAGCCATAAATTTCTCCTTTTCTTTTTAGCATTTACCATACCTTTAAGATTTTTATAGTTATTTACAACCACTAAAGCCGTAAAAGACACAGAAAAAGGGCGTGACAAGCACGCACATTACCTACATTCTAACAAATGAAAATATTAAAAGCAATAGAAAAAACCAGAGCTAATGCTCTGGTTTTCTACCAATCTTATTAAGAGTAAATTAATGGGATTGTATAAACTCCAATATATCTTCATAATCTAGCTCGGACGCTGCAGCACCAAGACCTAAATCAACAATCTCAGCATCCTCACAGTCTAAAATAATACCATTTAACTCTAAAAATACAAGCATAGCAAAAACTGCTATACGTTTGTTCCCATCTAAGAAGGCATGATTTTTTATCAATGAATAACACAATCTCGCTGCCTTCTCTTCAATTGTTGGATAGCGTTCGACACCAAAATAAACTTCAAATGCACTAGAAAGCGAAGAATCCACTAACCCCTTGTCTCTCACGCCATCCAATCCTCCTGTAGTCATAATAAGCTGACTATGTAGCATTAAGATTTGTTCTGTTGTCAGTCGCTTCATTTAGCTAATTCCTTGAAGGCATCTAAATGACGAGACAAAACAGAGTTAGCCACATCGTCGACTGTGACCTACTCTGCAACTTCTGTCTCACCTTATTCTTTTTTAATTAAGGTGTCATATTCTACCAATACATACTTAGGCTTATTATTTTTTAGAATTACTGCAGTCCCCTTGTTATCGACCATACGAGCAACTTTAGAAAAATTTTGGTTGGCTTCAGAAATGGGAACTAAATTTTCAAGATTAATCTGCATCATAATCCCCTCCCTAGATTTATCATAGCATTTTTTAGAGAAAACCAGTAAATAGGATATATTTATCCTAAAAAAGCAATTCTAAGACAATTAAAGTACATCCTTGTAGAGGAGATGGTAAACAAAACCAATCTAAAATAGAAAAACCCAAAAACTGCCAAAAATAAATTTGACAGTTTTTTTGGTAGGGAATCTATTAATTCGGCTCTATAATTTCTGTAGTGGGTAAAACTACTGTAGAGATTATGGAGCTATTTTCTATTTTTGGGTAACAAAGTTCCAAAAAGCAGTTATCGAAAGAACATTAACTATATTTTTCCCTGAATACCAGTAGGAACAGACTACAAATATTACTTAAGTAGGAGAGGGAAGGTTCACAACGACAGGACGAGACCTTACCCCGTAATTGGCAATTTATATTAAAGTATAGTGCGAGCGTACTTGATGGAGTGTTAGAAGAGAATGAGGCGAGGAAGCTTATTAATTTGCAAACCAAAAGCACTGTCACTTCGCACTTAGTGCCAGCAGTATATTATATAAATAAACACCTCGCCCCAAGAATAGTGCCTAACTTCAAGTAATGAGAACTGCTGGTCAGGGGTCTGGGCGAGAGCTTGCTTATCACTATCGTGAAACAAATCAAAAAAGCTGCGTACTTCAGCAACTAGAGGAGCAGGTACAACACCGCCCTGTAACTTTAACTTCTGGATCCCTGTGGGCTTTATTAAAGACAAGAAAAAGGAATTGATCAAGTAAACCTTGAAGTTGATAAAGCAACGTCTAAAAAATAGTTCATTTTAAATGACTTATGAAAATTTAGGGCTCTCTGCGCTTGCTCTTATAATTTCCTCTGTGCTACACTAATCTTAGTTTAAGAAAAGACGATTCAAATATCTATGAAAGGAGAAAAATATGAACACACCTCGTGTTAACCGATTTTTAGGTGAATGGCTGGACAGACAGACTAGCCCAGACTTTTTTAAAAAAGGTTTGATTCTTCTGAATGCATATGACTTTCTCGACAGTAAGGCGGATGCCATTACTGGTCTCATCGCTCATAAAAAAAGCCCTCTACGTCGGCAATTAGATGAATCTCTCGCTAGTCGTGGGTACTGTTATCTTAAGCCTATTGAAGTCAATGCTCAAAACTCCATTGAAGTAGAGAAGTACTATCGATTTGAAGCTACACCTAAAGGTTCCAATGAACCTATTACTTACTATGGTCTAGGTGCGTACTTTATTTACCGTGCTATATTCAATAATGAATTCGACATTGATTCTGGCTTTCAATATGATGACGAAGAAATCTTTTATGAAGACATTGGATTTGATACACTGTTCCATAATAAATCTGTCTTCCTATTAGGAGATACACCCTCTGATGATATGGAGGTATCTTGGCAAGAAGTTGGGATTTCAATGCGTAGACGAGCGTTTAATTAACTAAACATCAAATACAATCCATAAATAGATTACAAAAGAGCAGTCCGCTCTTTTTTTGTGTATTCAAAGGGTGTCACTGGGTTTGAGTCAGGGATGACTTTTGCTATCATCTAACTGTAATTTTTTAAGAAAGGAAATTGCTTATTTATGGATAAAAACAAACGTTCAATGATCCTAAAATCTGGAGCTTTTTTAACAGCCCTTGTAGCAACAGGTTTGGTTAATAATGGGGTATCAGCAGACGAAACTGCTACACCAACTGGACCAACAGATAATGCTACTGTTGCGACTGGACACTCCGATACACTTCTCCCTCCCGCTTCATCAACACCAACGACACCTGGTACCAATACTACAGATGTCCCAACTGCTGAAGCACCTAAAGTTGACACTCCTAAAAATGAAGGTGTAACAACTGAGACACCTA
>ENA-OPWW01000989-OPWW01000989.1-human-gut-metagenome-genome-assembly--contig:-NODE-989-length-12045-cov-2.282152_pt1 | contig 12045 bp, 5 predicted proteins | sample MGYA00241513_ERZ502018 | MGnify/ENA primary metagenome ERZ502018 (study PRJEB25962, sample SAMEA2042987) | human gut metagenome | biome: human gut; feature: human-associated habitat; material: faeces...
GGGCCAGCCCCGAAATGGCCAGCGCCCCCACGCCGTGCCCGATAAAGATGCTGTCCACCATGTTGTACAGCGACGAGGCGGTCATCGCGATAATGGCCGGCACGGCATATTGAACGAGCAGCTTGCGGATACGCTCGGTTCCCAGCTCCATCGCCGCTCCTTTTACTTCACTCATACACAAGTCCTCCCTTCAATAATCATTCGACGCACGAAACGGCTGCGACGGACTTTCCGCCCCGGCAACCGCCCGCACGATCCAAACACACCGTTCCCGTCCGGAATACACCGAACAGGAACGATCGATTTATCAATACTTTAATTAAAACGACGAAACGCTATTCGATCTCCCAGTCGCAGCCGTCCTTGCGGTCCTTGACCCGGATACCGATGGCCGTAAGCTCGTCCCGGATCTTATCCGACAGCGCCCAATTCTTCTCGGTCTTGGCCGCCTGCCGCAGGTCGAGAAGCATATTCACCAACGGCGTGACCAGATCCTTGCCGCCGGCCGAAGCCGCCTTTTCGTCGCGCAAACCCAGAATATCGAACACATAACGACGGACGATCTCCCGGAGCTTCTCCAGGTCGGCCGCCGTGATCCGCTGCTGCCCCTCGACCAACTGATTGATGATGCGCACCCAATCGAACAGTGCGGAAATCGCCATCGGCGAGTTCAGGTCATCGTCCAACGCTTCGCGGCAGCGGGTTTCGAGCTCCGCAGGATCCACCGTGGATTGCTCCGACGGCTTGATCTTGTCGAGCGCCTCGACAGCCTTCATCAGGCGGTCGAGTCCCTTTTCGGCGGCTTGCAACGCCTCGTTCGAAAAGTCGAGCGTCGAACGGTAGTGGGCCTGTAATACGAAGAAACGGATCGTCATCGGCGAATAAGCCTGCGTCAGCAACTTATGATTGCCCGTGAAAAGCTCCTCGAGCGTGATGAAGTTGCCGAGCGACTTGCCCATCTTCTGACCGTTGATCGTAATCATGTTGTTGTGAATCCAATACTTAGCCGAGTCGTGGCCGAGCGCCGCCGTCGATTGCGCGATCTCGCATTCGTGATGCGGAAACATCAGGTCCATACCGCCGCCGTGGATGTCGAACCGCTGGCCCAGGTATTTGGTGCTCATGGCCGAACACTCCATGTGCCAGCCGGGGAAGCCGTCGCTCCAGGGCGAAGGCCAGCGCATGATATGCTCCGGCGAAGCCTTCTTCCAGAGGGCGAAATCGCACGAATGGCGCTTATCGCCCTGCCCGTCCAGCTCGCGCGTGTTCGTCAGAATATCGTCGAGGTTGCGGCCCGAAAGACGGCCGTAGCTGTATTTCCGGTTGTATTTCTCCACATCGAAATAGACCGACCCGTTCGATTCGTAGGCGAAACCGTTGTCGAGAATCTCCTTCACCATGGCGATCTGCTCGATGATATGGCCGCTGGCGCAGGGTTCGATCGAGGGGGACAGCACGTTCAGCTCGTCCATCGCCCGGTGGTAACGCTCCGTGTAATAGTGCGCCACTTCCATCGGTTCGAGCTGCTCCAGCCGCGCCTTCTTCGAAATCTTGTCCTCACCGTCATCGGCATCGTGCTCCAGATGTCCCACGTCGGTCACGTTGCGCACGTAGCGCACTTTGTAGCCGAGCGACCGGAGATAACGGAACAACAGGTCGAAGGTCACCGCCGGCCGGGCGTGTCCCAGATGCGGATCGCCATATACGGTAGGTCCGCAGACATACATTCCCACATGCGGGGGATTGATCGGCTCGAAGGTTTCCTTGCGGCGGTCGAGCGTGTTGTAAAGGGTCAATTTCGATTCCATAACAAGCAATATCTTCCGAGCCACAAAATTAACATTTTTCCCACAAAAACAGTAAAAACGAAGACAAAGTTTGCAGTTCCGCCATCGTTCGGAGCAACACGCTCCCGACCTGATACCGCATAAACCCCGAATAAAATATGAAGCACCCTGCAAATCAAAAATAAAAATCATTTGCAAATACAAAATATTTTATCTATTTTTCAGATAGATAAAAACACATTTCTCTTCACACACAAAAAACTCCCGGACAGAATCGCTTTTTTAAGACCGGCCTCGTTTCTGCCGAAAATAAAAACCCGCCGTAGGCCCGGCACTAAAACCTTTTATACTATGAAATATTTTAGATTCGTATGGTTGTTGATGATCTTCGGGGGGGGATTTTGGGTTCCTCGCTCTTTGCCGGGTGTAACAACGACGATCCCGTCACACCGGATGCACAGCCTGAAATCGTATTCGCCAAAGAGAGCCTCGATGTTCCGGCCGAAGGAGGACCTTTCCAAATCGAATACACGATCGAAAACCCCGTCGCAAATGCGACCCTGTCTGCCAAATGCAACGACAGTTGGATAACGGACATCGATACCAAAACCGCAGGGGTCATCTCTTTCAACGTAACCAAAAACGAAACAGCGGAAAAGAGAGAAGCAATCATCGAAGTTTCGTACGCGGATATCCAGCCGGCGCCTTCCTTTACAGCAAAACAGGCGGCCCGTCCGGAGGAGGCATTTACGATAACGATTTCGGACATCACCACAAAAACATTCCGAACTACAGTCCGTCCCGGAGACCAGGAAATGTATTATCTGTTGAACATCATCCCCTCCCGGGCTGCCGCCGATTTCAAGACGGATGACGAGCTCTACCAATACGACATCGACTTCTATACAGACATGGACGCAACGGGCAGCGGCTGGCAAAGCTGGGCACAAGAATACCTCGAACAGGGGACTATTGCAGACAGGCTGATCGAAAACATGGAACCCAATACCGAATACCTCGTTTACGCATACGGCGTGGATCCCATCACGATCGAAAGGCTGACCCCGATCTCAAAAAAGACGCTCACAACCCTGGCACCCCAAACAATCGACACAAAATTCGACATACAGATCGTTTCGACCGAAGGTCTCAACATCGACGTTCTTGTCAAAGCGAACGATTACGACGGCCATTTTGTCGCAAAGATCTACGGCAGCGTCGATGCGGCCGATACGGATGCGACCGTTTTGGAGAAAATATCGGAAAGTTGGATCGACAACGTACAGATCTACGGATGGATGGGCTACACGGCCGAAATGATCCTGAGCCAATATACCTTTCAACAATCCAGAGAAATCCAGGAAACGCTCGAACCGAACTCCAAATACTACATTTATGCCTTTGCCGTCGATGACGAAGCCCTGCGCTGTTCGGACATCGTATTCATCCCTATTACGACAAACGACACATCCATACAACATTGACGACGGCAACCGTCGAAATTACACCGATCGCTACGCCTCTCCTGAAAACTACCATTCAGGAGAAAAGCATCAGACCGGCTCCATACGAAAAATTCCCGATCAGTCCGGACATTCAGTCCGGACTGATCTTCTTAACAACCGACAGACGACTATCTCGACCGTCTCCTCACTTAAAAATATCGTTTCAAACTTCGTCGAACGAGATAGTCCCAATTTTTCAACCAATAAAAACACACAATAAATTAAAAAAGACAAAAACATTTGCAAATACCGAATATTTTATCTATTTTTTTCCAACAAAGAAAAACAACATCTCTATTACATGAAAGAAAACACTTAAGCAGAAAGCGCTTTTTTTTAAGACCGGCCTCGTTTCTGCCGAAAATTAAAAACCTGCCGTAGGCCCGGCACTAAAACCTTTTACGCTATGAAACACTTTAGATTCGCATGGATGTTGCTGATGTTCGGGGGGGGGATTTTGGGATGCCTGCCTTCATGCAGCGACAAAGACAACGGTATGGAACAGACGGAGCCGAACGACCCGGACGACCCACAGGGACCCCAAATTCCGGACGATCCCAATCCGCCCATGACCGGGTACATCGCCCATACGATGACCGAAGGCGAACTGATGTACTACGGGCATGACAGTGAATACAGCAAAGAAGGCGGAGCCGTTTATTTCCTCTACCTGAAAGACCTGAACAACTCTGCCCGCGGATGTAGCGTATGCTTTTATGTCAATGTCCCACGACAGGAAAAGGGTAGCTTCACCCTTCCGGCCGGGAAATACACCGCCTCCTCCACTTGGGAAATAAATACGTTCAACAATAAAAATACGACTAGATACCGTTCCAACTGGAATGTGGTCGCCCCCAAATGGACACAATACGTTGCCGAAGCCGGAGAATTCGAAGTCGCCATCGGCGACAACATGACCTACACGATCAGAGGCCACATGAAAGGCGGCTCCATTCAGGACGGGGGTTCCATTATGGAAAACGAAGCGGGCGTAGCGTTCGCATTCACAGGTCGGTTGCTGATTTCCGATTACTCGGAAGACTATGAAGACCCGGATGATCCGGATACTCCGGATGATCCCGCACCCGAAGTGCCTGAGGTAACCATGTCCACCGGCTCCCTGTATCGTTACAACGACAACATCTATTATCTCCAGCTCAAGGATGCCAATCCCGCCGATCTCTACGAGACAACCTTTTACTTGAAGCTGCCCGCTTCGGATTCACCGTTGTTGGCCAGCGGCGACTATATGGCAGCAACGACAGGCGAAGAGATGACCATCGATGCGAGCAAGTCATTCTGGAACTTTACCGACAAGGACAACCACAACGACAAGATCAAAAACCGGCTCAAGGAGGGAACCAAAATTCACATCGTCAGCAACGGCGACCACAACTACACGATCACCGGCACACTGGAAGGTACATCCGATAAAACCGGTAAAAACACAGCTCTGAAAATCAACTTTTCCGGCACTCTTCCTTTCGAGGACTACGCCGATCCGGAACCCGTGGAACCGACTGTTACGGAGGTGACCATGACCATCGGCAACCTGGACTACTACGACGGCAATATCTATACTCTGACCCTCAAGGACGCCAACCCGACAGATACTTACGAAGCGTCGCTCTCGTTCAAACTACCCGCTTCGGAGACCCTGCAGCTCGTCAGCGGCGACTACCCCGTATCGACCGGCAGCGGAGAGATGACCCTCGACGCAGCCAAATCCTCTTGGACATTCATCGACAAGGAGAATTTCAACGACCGGATCAAAAATACGATCAAAGAAGGTTCACTCACCGTGACAAACAACGGGAACCACAACTACACCGTAACCGGTACTCTCCGGGGAGCGAGCGACACCGGACAGGAAACAGCCATTAAGATCGATTTTACCGGCACAGTACCTTTCAACAACTATTCGACTCCTCCGGCTCCGGAAGCACCGAAAGCAACCATGACCGTCGGCGACCTCTACTACAATGGGGACAATGTATTCTTCCTCGGCCTGAAAGATGGCTCTCCGATAAAAGAATACGGCATCACGTTCTACATTACGCTCGCGCCCACAGATCCTCTGCAACTCGCCAGCGGCGACTACACGGGCGGTGCCGCCGGTGAGAACATGACTTTCGATCTGGCGAAATCCTTCTGGAACTACAACGATCCCACCTACGGAATCATCAAGAACAGAATCACGGAGGAAACTCTCAAAATCGTCGCCAACGGCAATGACGACTATACCATTACGGGCTCGTTCAAAGCCATCGACGAGGACGACAAAAATACCGAGCTCGAAATCGAATACACCGGAAAACTTCCCTGCGAGGATTACTCCTATTGATCTTTTAGGAGTTGCTCCGAAGACAAAAAACCGGTCCGATTCATAATCAGACCGGTTTTTCTCAGGACGACATCCCTTACAAAAATTTTTCCGAATTCATTCCACAACACGATTCAGATCCGCATATACTCTCCCTTTGCCAACGCACACTCCTCTCTGTTGAAATTTCAGAATCCGGCAGACAACCGGAGTCCCGCATCCCCCGAAGATCGAACGAATCTCGCACCTCATATACCCGGATTCCGGCCTGCGGCACCCCATACTTTACCGACGATAACAAAGAATCCGAACAAAAAACAAAAATAAACACCCGATTTAAGCGTTATCTTAGTATCTTTGCAGAGTACAGGAAACCCGTTGCGGCAAAATCCGGCAAAATCGATTTTGCACCCGGCTTTCATCGTATTTGTACACAACAACAGACTTAAATCCGACGGACTGCCCTAAAAAACCGAACGTTCGACTTCGCACGCAGGGGACATGCCGTTTTGCGGACAAACCGAAACTCAAATGAATAGCTACAAACGCTGGAACAACATCGTCGGCTGGATCGTCTTCGCCATCGCGGCCATGACCTATCTGCTGACCATGGAGCCCTCTTCGAGCCTGTGGGACTGCTCCGAATTCATCGCTACCTCGTATAAACTCGAAGTAGGGCACCCGCCCGGAGCACCGCTCTTCATGCTGCTGGCCCGCCTGGCCACGATACTGGCACCCTCGACGTACTATGTACCCCACATGGTGAACGCCATGAACTGCCTGGCCAGCGCGTTCTGCATCCTGTTCCTTTTCTGGACGATCACCCACCTGGCACGCCGCATCCTCACCCGTCAGGGCGCGGAGCTTACGAAAGCCAACATCGTGGCCGTATTGGGCACAGGTGCGGTGGGAGCACTCGCCTATACCTTCACCGACACCTTCTGGTTCTCGGCCGTCGAAGGCGAAGTATATGCCCTCTCGTCGATGTTCACCGCTCTGGTGGTGTGGCTCATGCTCAAATGGGAGGAACAGGCCGACCAGCCCCACTCGATGCGCTGGATCGTGCTGATCGCCTACCTGATGGGGCTTTCGATCGGCGTGCACATCCTCAACCTGCTGACCATTCCCGCGCTGGTATTCATCTACTATTTCCGCAAAACACAGCGCATCACCTTCAAGGGTATCGCGGTCAGCACCCTCATTTCGGGCGCGATTCTTATTTTCATCAACAGCATCATCATTCCCCATACGGTCTATATCGGCGCCCTGTTCGACCTCTTCTTCGTCAACTCGCTGGGGCTGCCCGTCAATTCGGGCCTCGTGTTCTTCGTAGTGGCCCTGTTGGGAGCGCTCGGCGTCGGCGTATATTTCACCCATAAAAAAGGGCGCACGGTGCTCAATCTCGTGCTGCTCTCGACGCTGATGATCCTCATCGGCTACTCGTCCTACGCATCGGTTACGATCCGCGCGGCGGCCAATCCCCCGATGAACAGCAACAACCCAAGCAATCCGTTCGCCCTCTATTCGCTGCTCAACCGCGACCAGTACGGCGACAAACCGCTGCTCTACGGTCCCCAGTTCTCGGCCCCGACCTCCGGTTACAAATACAAGGATGTCCGCTACCTGGACGATGACGGCAAGTACAAAACGGTTTCGATCATCTCCGGGTACGAACACCCCGACGAGTTCATGCATCTGTTCCCCCGTATGTGGAACTACGCTGCCAGCAAGGAGAGTTACAAATCATGGAGCGCCTACCGCACCCGGACCGATTACGAACGGGATGAAAACGGCGAAATCGTCCGCGACGCGCAGGGACGCCCGAACAAGATCGAAGTGCTCGATTTCGGACGCCGGACGCTTTGGGACGACGGTTCGGGCTACGAACCGCTGGTAATCGTGGAGCCGACGTTCCGCGAGAACCTCAACTATTTCTTCACCTACCAGCTCAACCACATGTACTGGCGCTATTTCCTCTGGAATTTCGTGGGACGCCAGAGCGATATCCAGCCTACCGACGCGATCATCACCGATGGCAACTGGCTCTCGGGCATCAAGTGGATCGACGAGCTTTACCTCGGACCGCAGGACAACCTGCCGGACGAAATAGCGAATAACAAGGGGCGCAACACCTACTATTTCCTCCCCTTCATCCTGGGACTTATCGGCCTGATCTATCAGCTCAACCGCGATCCGCGCAACTTCTCGATCGTCATGTGGCTCTTCGTGATGATGGGCATCGCGCTGGTGGTTTATTTCAACACCTCGCCCAACGAACCGCGCGAACGCGACTATGTTTATGCGGGTTCGTTCTACGCCTTCTGCATCTGGATCGGCCTGGGCGTACTCGCCGTGTGCGACCTGATCGTCTGGGCCACCCGACGCAAGGGCCTCATGGCTCCCATAGCCGCTACGGTCGTCTGCATGGTCGTACCGGGCATTCTCGCGGCCCAGAACTGGGACGATCACGACCGTTCGCACCGCACGATGGCCCGCGACATCGGCTGGAACTACTTGCAATCGGTACTGCCCAATGCCATCATCATCAACTACGGCGACAACGACACCTTTCCCCTGTGGTTCAATCAGGAGGTGGACGGCGTGCGCCCGGACGTGCGGATCATGAACACGAGTTACCTGGGCGCCGAATGGTACATCGACGAACTGAAAACCAAAGCCAACGATGCGCCGGGCATCCCCTTCACGCTGCCGCGCAGCAAATACACCTACACCAACGACATGCTGCCCATAGAAAACATCGTGGACCGCCCGTTGGAGCTGAAAGAGGCCATCGATTTTATCCGCAACGAAGATCCGCGCACCAAACTTGTTCTGAGCAACGGAAGCAAAATCGACTACCTGCCGAGCAACCGTTTCGCCCTGCCCGTAAACAAGGACAACGCGATCGCCTCAGGCATCGTCAAGGAAGCCGACCGCGACCTGATGGTGGATACGATCTACATGGAACTGCCCAAACGGGCGATCGACAAGAGCGAGATGATGCTGCTCGACATGCTGGCCCATTTCGACTGGAAGCGTCCGATCCATTTCACACAGGTTTACACGTTGCAATCGCTCGGGCTGCTCGATTACCTCCAGTTCGACGGCTATACTTACCGGCTGGTACCGATCTACACGCCGTGCAGGAACGTGCAGGAGATCGGGCGTGTCGATCCGGACTACGTAACGCCGTTGCTGACCGAAACATTCCGTTACGGAAACCTGAGCGATCCCCGAACCTATGCCGACCACACCATCCAACATACCCTGAGCGCCTCGAAAGCCCGCGAATCCTTCGCCCGTGCAGCCAAAGAGTATGTTTTCCGTGGGGATTCGACACAGGCGATCCGGCTGCTCGACATGGGACTCGAAAAACTGCCGCCCCAACAGATCCGCTACACCGACGCCAACACCCTCCCCTTCATCGAAGGCTACTACATGGCCGGTGCCCCGGACAAGGGCGACGGCCTGCTGATGAGCTATGCCCGCAACCTGATGCAGTATATCGACTACTACCTCGATTTCCAAGGCATTCAGGGCGACATGGTCACGCAGACACTCATCGACAAGATGCAATCGCTCGACCGGCTCTACTATCTGGCGGCCTACATGGGACGCCAAGACGTGCTGGCCCAGCTCAACGACTACTATCGCACGCTGGGCATTTATGAAAACGAGTTGATCCATCCCGATCTGTCCACACCGTCGGACTCGGTGCAGATTCCCGAATGATCCGGGAAAAATCCGTCCTGCCGACTGCGAACAATCCATACAACGAAATCGGAAAAGACCCGTGCGTCTTTTCCGATTTTATTTTGCCAACGCCTTCAGCGTCCGCAACCCTCAAAGTAGAAATTGCGAAGTTCACGCTGCAAGAAATCCCTCTTCCCGGGAAACCGGACAACGCGAAGCGGCGGTGTGCCGTACAAATCGGGATCCGAAAAACAGACGCTCCGGTAAAACCTCGACCGCTGCACATTCCGCCGGAGGCAACAGACACGGACGAGCATACGGAACCGAAACAGCGGCATCCGGTCCGCACTGCCCCGACACAGACACAGCTCAGCTCTATCGGAAAGTCGGGACGAGCTCCGACCAAAGGAAACGATCGGGAAGCAACCCGACCGTCCGAAAAAAGATTCAGGCGCAAACCGAAATCTGCGCCTGAATCATAACTGCATACACACCCCTACCGCTTGGACATTTCGTGTTTCTGGTGAGGGTTGCGCTTGGTATAGAGGAAACGTCGGATCTTCTGCGTCGGAGTCTTGACGAACCCCTGCTTCTCCTCCACGACCTCGGAGATACGCGAGAAACGATTGACCTTGGAATTCACATAATCGACGACCTCCTTCTTGAGATTCTCCTTCCAATTCTCGAAATCCTCCTTCCAGCCGTCGAACTTGGCTTCGAGAGCGTCGGTATTGAAATGCACGAGCGCCACCAGGCGGCCTTCGTGCTCGGTAACCACCGAATCGGCGACGCAGACGTGCGAATTGAGGACGCTCTCGATATCCTCGGGATAGATATTCTCACCACTGGGACCGACGATCATATTCTTCAGCCGGCCCTTGATGTAAAGCCACCCGTCGGCCGAAAATTCGCCCAAATCTCCGGTACGGAACCATCCGTCCTCGGTGAAGACCTCCTTCGTAGCGTCGGGGTTCTTATAGTAACCGATCATGGCGCTCGGCGTCTTGGCAACGATCTCGCCCTGGCGGGTTTCGGGATTGACGTTCTCCAACCGCAGCTCGACGCCCGGCGCGGCAGGCCCGGTCGAACCCAGGCGCACCTGCGAGGGAGCTGCACCGGCCAACAGGGGTGCCGTTTCCGTCAAACCATAGCCGATAGCGTACGGAAAACGGGCTTCGAGCAGGAACTTCTCGGCGCCGCCGTCCAGCTTCGCACCCCCGATACCGAGGAAGCGCAGCCGCCCGCCGAAGACCTTCATCAACTTCTTACCCGCGACACGATGCAGATAACGGCGCATGAAATCGATCTTGTAGAGCGCACGCCAGAATCCGCTGGAGGTAAACTTGGCGAGAATCTGATGGCGATAAATCTTTTCGATAATCAGCGGCACGATGAGCATCACCGAAGGCCGTACCTCGGCAAGCGTCGGCATCAGAACCGAGGCCGTAGGCGGACGATCCAGGTAAACGACCCGGGCCCCCATCGAGAAAGGATAGATCATACCTATCGAGCACTCGTAGGTGTGCGCCAACGGCAGCACCGAGAGAAACGTATCGTCGGGAAAGATCGGGAAAATGGCGGCGCTCATGGAGATCTGCGCACAGAGATTCGCGTGGGAGAGCATCACGCCCTTGGGACGCGACGTCGTACCCGAGGTATAGATGATGACCGCGAGGTCTTCGGGATTCGGAATTCCGACCGCCCCCTTCTCCGCCGCAGGACGGGAGGCGATCACGCCCAGATTCTTGGTACGAATCACGATATGGAGGGATTCGATCGTGGACTTCGCCAATTTAGCGAAGAGCTTGTCGGAAACCATCAGCGCCTTGGCCTCGGAGTGGGCGATAATCATCTCCAGCTCTTCGGTCGAGAAATCGGGCAGGATCGGCACGGCGACCATGCCGGCAGAGGTGACGGCCAGGTACGAAACGCACCAGTTGGGCATGTTGCTGCTCAACAGCGCCACCTTGTCGCCCGCTTTCAAACCGGCTCCGATCAAAAGGTCCTGCACGTGTTTGACGCGGGTTCCCACCTCGGCATAGGAGAGCTCCTCCCCGCCGTACATGGCAAAAGCGACTTTCGATGCAAAACTCTTTACACTGTGCTGAACCAGTTCGTAAAGTGTATGGATAGTCATTTTCTTTCGAATTAAAATGAGAATATACTCGGGGCAAATTTACTATTATTTGCCGTAAATACACTATTTTTGAGCCGAATTATCGCCATGATCTCTGGTCAATACATCAAAAAACTTGCCGAGAATGCAGGCTTCGACCTCTGCGGAATCACGCCCTGCAAGCATCTTGCGGAGAACGAATCCTACTTCCGCGAATGGCTCGCCAAAGGCTACGGTTCCTCGCTGGAATACCTCGAACGCAACCTCGACAAACGCTTCGACGTCCGACACTTGGTCGAAGGGGCGCAGACGGTCGTGGTCTGCGCCGTGAGCTACAAAAACCCGCTGGGCGAAGGTTATCCGCCCGGGTGCCGCACAAAAATCGCCTCCTACGCCCGCAACCGCGACTACCACCCCGTCCTCAAGGGGATGCTGGGCACGATGCTCGAAGCCCTGCGCCGGCAATACCCCGGACTCACGGGCCGCACGTTCGTCGATACGGCTCCGCTGCTGGAAAAACAACTGGCCGTCGAAGCGGGTCTGGGCTGGATCGGGCGGCAATCCCTGCTGCTCACGCCCCAATACGGCTCCTATGTCCTGCTGGGCGAGTTGGTACTTACC
>ENA-OPWW01000996-OPWW01000996.1-human-gut-metagenome-genome-assembly--contig:-NODE-996-length-11990-cov-1.983745_pt1 | contig 11990 bp, 8 predicted proteins | sample MGYA00241513_ERZ502018 | MGnify/ENA primary metagenome ERZ502018 (study PRJEB25962, sample SAMEA2042987) | human gut metagenome | biome: human gut; feature: human-associated habitat; material: faeces...
TACCATAAGCACCAGATTGTCCTTTATAGTCTGCAATGGATAATTCTTTCTTATAGAACTTATGTGTCATATCCTCAAACTTTGGATAATCTGCAATTAATCGATCTTTCAATTCTTGTGTAATCATACTATTACCCTCTTGGCTTATATTTATTAAGCATAATTCGTAACTTTATAACGCTTAGTATACCATATATGCATAAGTATGTTAGTAGCTAAGCTCACAATTTCAATATCGATTATTAATAATATAGTTTACAATCTGTAATAATTATCACTTTTAAAAAGGCAAAAGAAGCTGTAACCAAATGTGGTTTTACCACATTCAGCTACAGCCCCTTTTTATAATAATTATATGATTAAGTGTTGCTAGTTTTTATACGCGACCTTCGTTAGGATTATTGTATGCGTCTTTATCGATGGTTCCCATAATTTTGTCTACTACCAAAGCATTTGTTAAGGACCCAGATACGTTCAAACATGTACGTCCCATGTCAATCAATGGATCGATAGCTAGAATTGGACTAATGGAGGTGAAGTACGCTCCAAGTCCTGTACCACTAAGGGATACAGATGCCGCCATTGTAGCCGTACCTGGCACGCCTGCGATACCAACAGAACCAATAGCAATAACGATAACACTCATGATATACATAGTCATATCGAATGGAATATTGGCTACATTAGAGATGTACACCACAACAAGTGCTGGGAACACGCCGGCACAACCTTGCATGCCCGCAGTAGTACCGAAGGAAGCTACTGTATTAGCAGTTGTAGCATTTACACCAAGACGTTTTGTCAAGGTCTCTACAGTTAATGGCAATACCCCCATCGAAGAACGAGAAGTAAACGCCAATAAGAGTGGTGCTTTTGCTTTCTTGAAGTATGTAATCGGATTGTAACCAAAGCTAGTAATCAAGATCGCTTGTACAACAAACATAATCAAAAGACCAACGTAAAGTAATACTACGAACAAGCCCATATCAAGAATAGCTTGTACACCGCGTGTTGCCAATGTAGAAGCTAATAAGGCAACTACACCATATGGCATAAGACCAATAATGAAATCAGCTACCCAGGAAATCAACTGGTGAAGTTCATTAAATAGTTTTGTGAATACCTCCATAGAGTTTGTCCCTGTTTGTTTTAATAGACGAGCTACGCTACCCAAGATAATTGCAAATACAACAATGCCGATAACATTTGTTTCAGCAGCCGCTTGAATTGGATTGCTTGGGATTAGTGCTCGGAATGTATCAACCATAGGTTTGATTTCACGAATCTTCTTACCAGATTCAACAATATCAAAACCTTGACCTAAACCGAAGGCATTCCCCAAAATTAGACCGACTATAGCAGCAACGGCTACCATGCCGAGATTCGTAGAAATCATAGCAACTACTAACTTTTTGAGGTTAGCACCTGCCTCCATGTGCAAAATAACGTGAACAATAGAGATAAAAACGATAGGAATAACAAGCATGCGGATTAAGTCGATGAAACCGCCCCCTACGAGAGAGAACCACTTTGTACTTTCCTTGATGTAAACCACTTTGGATGGATCATCAGGGAAGCCTGCAATAATTTGAACCGCTATACCAAGTACGGCACCAGCAATAGTACCAATAATAACAAGATTACCGAAGGATGTGCCCTTGCGTTGCAATACATAAATACCAATTAACACGAGCACGAACACCGCGATAATACCAATACTTAGTGGATTGCTTAACATGAGGTAATCTGTAAAGAATGGAATATTCATAATACACCTCTTTAATTCATATCACAATAATAGGTTATGAACTTAGTATAGCATATATCGAAAAAAATACAAGTATAATATTTAATTTTTGGTAACATTTAATGTATTCTGTAATATATACACCAAAAAGGCGATTTTCCAGAAGAAAATCGCCTTTAGTAAATCTAGCTATTTTAGTAAATCTAGCTATTATATTATCTGTTAACTAAGATATAGGTTACTTGGATAGGACCATGAGCACCATCTACAGTTACCAATTCGATATCCGCCGTACGGGACGGACCAGAAATCAAGCAGATATTTGTAGGGAACTTAGCTGGATCGTTGTGATACCGTTCAGCCAAATGTTCCATTGTTTGTGTCATGCGAGGGTTGATTGTATCAGTATACAACACAGCAATATGTGTTGTAGGCAACAAGCTAATCGCACGGCCAGAGTCCTCACCAGAAGCTTGTACTACAGTAGCAGTCTCCGCAATACCGCAGTATGGGAATGTAATACCAATATCAGCATTAGCAGTATTAGAAATACATTCTTCACGACCTTTAGCTGGATCCCATTGGAAGTATGTACGAGTGCCACCATTATTAGCTGCATCTTGTTCGAACAATTCTTTTAATTTATATTCTTCTACTTCAGGAGAGCTTGGGAATACAATTTTACCGTTTCCCCAGTCTTCGATAGCTGCAAAAATTGTTTCACCTAGTTTGTCAGGTGTAGTTTCAACGAATTTTGTACCAACACGTTGACATTGTTCCTTAAACATTGTCAAAATTTGATCTTTACTCAAATCTTTGAACATAGTTTCTTGAGGACCATGGCTGTAATCAAAATCCTCTACATATGCAGGGCACATTTCTTGATCACGGCCTAATGCACGAGATAAACGTGCAATAAATTGTTTACGTTTAGCTTCATCCATTATTTTTTCTCCTTCTTCTTGTTCTTTTCATGTTCAGCATATAAATCGCGGAATTTCTTGAATTTCAAGGAACCCAATTCTTTAGACTTAGTCCAGCCATTCATTACAGGCACAGCTTGAGTCCATGCAGGCATATTACCTTCTTTATTACTAATCAAGTTCATACCGATAGCACCAGCTTTTGTACCAAGGTCGAATAATGTAGCATTACCGAACATCTTAGCAGCTGCTGTGAAGATAGCTTCTTCTGCTTTTGGACGAGTCTTTTCAATATCAGCCATGATATGACGGTGCTCCATCAACAATTCATGCAATGGAATAGCTACTGGACAGTTTTCTGTACATGCACCGCATAATGTAGAAGCATATGGAAGATCGCCGGCTACATCGTAACCTTTGAATAATGGAGTCAATACAGCACCCATTGGACCTGGATATACAGAACCATATCCATGACCGGAAACGTGACGGTATACAGGACAGATATTCATACATGCACCACAACGGATACAACGTAGCATTTCTTGGAATGTACCACCCAAGATGCCAGAACGACCGTTATCAATAATGATGATATGAGTTTCTTCAGGACCATCAGCTTCACCAGGACGCGCAGGACCAGTCATCATGGAGAAGTAGTTAGAAATCTTAGAACCTACTGCAGAACGGTTCAACATTTCCATCATAACATCAAGAGCTTTGAAATCAGGAACAATACGTTCTGTACCTAAGAAAATTAATTGAGTCTTAGGAATAGAACTAGCCATACGACCGTTACCTTCGTTGGAAACGATTGTACATGTACCAGATTCAGCAACTGCAAAGTTACAACCATTAACACCTACATCAGCTTTTAAGAAACGCTCACGTACATAACCACGTACAAAGTGAGTCATTTCCGTAGGGTTTTCAGTTCCTGTATAACCTAATTTTTCAGCGAAAATTTCGCGGATTTTGTTACGTTCAAAATGAAGACCTGGTACTACGATGTGAGATGGAGGACTTACTGCAGTTTGCAAAATAAATTCAGCCAAGTCAGTTTCGTTAACTTCAATACCAGCCTCTTCCAAAACTTCGTTCAAACCAATTTCTTCAGTTAAGATAGTTTTGGATTTAACGATCATTTTTGCTTCGCGTTGGCGAAGGATATCTAATGCAATTTGAGTAGCTTCTTTGTCATCGAAAGCAAAGTGAACTTTAGAACCAGCTTTTTCAGCGTTGTCAGCAAATTGACTTACATAGTAATCCAAGTTGTTAAGTACGTGATCGCGAATTTTAGCCGCTTCAGCGCGGAAATCTAACCATTCAGGAACATCCGCAACTACTGTATTACGTTTATCATAAAACACGTCTTGTGCTTTTTTGATAGCTGCAACTTTGAAATCGTCAGCCAAACATTCTTTTATACGTGTTTTATAGGGGCGATTGTCATATATAAGTGCCATGTCGTCTCCTCCTTAACGGCAGTTTAAGATTTCAGCAATATGCATAACTTTGATACGGCGATCAATTTCGCCTTCTTTATGAAGACGATCAAGCATACCAGCGATGTTCATTAAGCACGCTTGGTCAGAACCGGAGATAACGTTGGCACCTGTGCCAGCAATTTCCAATGCTTTTTCGCGTGTCATAACTTCACTGATTTCAGGGTTTTTAACTGAGAAAGTACCGCCGAAACCACAGCAACGATCTGCACGTGGTAATTCAATCAAGTTGATATCTTTAACGTTTTTAAGGAGTTTGAAAGGGGGCTCTTTAATGCCCATCAAACGAGTTACGTGGCAAGATGTATGGTATGTAACGGATTCGTTAAAACGAGCCCCTACATCTTCAACACCTAATACGTCAGTAATAAATTGAGTGAATTCGTAAATTTTACCACTCAATCTTTCTGCGCGCGCCAACCACTCTGGTTGATCTTTTAAGAAATGATGATATTCATCGCGGATTGCAAAAGCGCAAGAACCGGACATGCTGACTACATATTCAGCGTTCTCAAAGCATTCGATTGTATTCTTAATTGCGTCCATAGCCGCGTCATTATAACCGGAGTTAGTGAACATTTGTCCACAGCATACTTGTTTCTTAGGTACTACAAGCTCACAACCTAATCTTTCAAGTACTTCTACACCAGCCATACCTACATGAGGGTAGAACATGTCAATCAAACACTGTTGGAAAAGATGAATTTTCATATTATCGTCCTCGTCTTTTCTAGTACTTAACCTAATAAAAAATTTTGATATGTATGCGTTATGGCAAGAATTCTAATGAAATTTTTCAATAATTTTCTGCCCGAAACATTACTTATGCTTTCAAATAAATATTCAAAAGCTCATCGCTATAATTATAAATTAATCATGTAGATATTGTCCAAAGAATTGCTATATTCGTATGTACCCTTTTATTTCTTATATCGTTATGACTTTTTGTAATAACAAACATTGAATTTTATCACATCCATTATTTCATTTATCATTTTTTCTTGTAAAAGCCCCATAAAATCTAGATTTTGCGAATGTTTATCATTTTGCATTTTTAACTACTAGAAAATCAACTTTTATCTATATTTCATTCTATATTTATATAATGGTACTCAAATTTTCAAATTCATGTAAGTTTTATCCTTATAGATTACATTTTCTTATAGTAGTGTATAAATTTAAAAAGTGTTATAATTTATTTTATATAAGTATAGTTTGAAAGGAGCCCTTTTCATGAAACTAAATAAATTATCTTTGTCTTTAGCAATTACATTGGCCCTTGGTTCTACATTCAGCATGGCTCACGCTGAAACAACTGCGACTCATATAAAATCTGAAGTATCTAATGTGGCTACTAGAGCTGAGGTATCTGCTAAAGCGGATGAACACCGTGTTGATACATCTGTTAAAAACGATGCTAAACGTATTGATACATCCGTCAAAAATGATGCTAAACATGGTAGCACAGTTGTAAAACGTGATGCAAAACATGCTGATGCATCCGCTAAAAACGCTGCTAAACGCACTGATACATCCGTAAAAAACGATGCTAAACGCGTTGATACTTCTGTAAAAAATGACGTTAAACGCATTGATACTTCCGTAAAAAATGATGTAAAAGAAGATGCTGCAAAGGTAGAAGGTAAAAAAGTTGTAAAAACTAAAGAAAACTTACCTACTGGTGTATACCCTGACACAAAAGATAACTGGGCTCGCGATGCTATCCAAGCAATGACACAAGCTGGTTACCTTTCTGGTTATGCTGATAATACATTCAAACCTAGTGCACAAATTACTCGTGAACAAGCAGCTGCTATTTATGGCAAAGTGCTACAACACAACTTAAACGAACAAGAATTAGCAGAGATTGCAACAAAAGAATCCTCTACCTCCTACTCTGACGTGGAAGCAGATCGTTGGTCTAGCTCTGCTATCAAATTAGTTAGTGCTGCAGGCGTAATGGAAGGCACATCTAAAACAGCTTTCACACCTAGCAAAACTATGGACCGCGAACAATTCGTTGCATCCGCCGCTAGCCTAGCTAAAAAATTGAATCTTTCTACACCTGTAAAAGCAGAAAAAGTAACATTCAAGGACGAAGCTAGTATCTCCTCTGCTTACTTGGCAGATATCCAATACATGGCACAACGAGGCATCGTAGCATCTGGGGCAACAGAAAACTTTAACCCTAAACAACCTGTAACAAGAGCACAAGCGGCAACAATCTTAAATCGTATGCTTAATGGTGCTGGCCTTGCTACACCAAAGCATACTACTACAGAAGCTAAAGCAGAAATGGCTGTAAAAGAAGATACCAAAAAAGCTGATACAGCATTAGAGAAAGATACATCTAAAGTAAGTAAAGACGCTAAAAAAGATGTAGCTAAAGCTGATAAAGCTGTAAAATCTGATGAAAAAAAAGTTGAAAAAGACCTAAAAGGCAATAAAGATGCTGCAGTAGTTGAAAAAGCTGAACCGACTCGTGCCGTTCGCCCTGTTCGTCGCAGCACACTAAAAGCACTTGATCAAAAACAACAAGCTGCATTAGAAGACAAAGTATTTTCTGAATTAAATAAAACTTATAAAACAGAAGATGCATTCCAAAATTATGGCGTAATGTACTGGCGTGACAATCAATTACACGTAGCTTTGAAAACAGACAGCGATATTTCCACAGTAAAAGCTAACCTTGCAAACCGTGGTGATTCTACTGTAAATAACTATGTTGTAGTTGAATCTTCCCAATACAGCCAAGCTGAATACGATGCAATCGATACAAACTTCCGCAACTACTACAACAAAAATGAAAAAGCAGGTACAATTCTAGCTACATTCCCTGATGTAGAAAATAACCAACTTTACGCAGTTGTATCTACAGCATCTAAAGAAACACAACAAGGAATCTCTAAATTATTCGGTTCCAAAGTAAAAATGACAGTAAAACGCTAATCGGCGTTACACTTAACCAGCCAAGGCAGCGTATACTCGACAGTACTACGCTGCTTTGTTGTATATCACTATGCATGCCAACTAATTGACTATGATGCGACGGATATAACTTTTTATGCTGGTGAAAGTTTATATTCTACGGCTATCAAGCGCTAGCCTTTACCATGATTAGGAAGGATTTTTATGTACAAGAATACCCCTCACGCATTACGTGCCCTCGTACTCGGCACATTATTGACTACAACAGGCCTTGGTTTTGCTTCTGCAAACACAACCACTACAACTCATGCTCCTGCAACTACTGTTGAAGCCACTAAAATGGAAACAACTAAAGCACCAATGGCTAAAACAGATGCTACGAAGATGGAGACTACTAAAACAGAAGCGGCTAACGTTAAATCTACTAATACCGCATCACCTGCAATTGTAAACACCTCTATCGGTACGCCTCAAGATATTCAAAAAATCCGCGCCCACATCTTTACAGATGTGCCTAGTGATTTTTGGGCAGCTAACTCGATTAGCACTGTAACAAAAGCAAACCTAATGAAGGGGTATTCCGATGGTACATTCCGACCTAACCAACCTATGACACGTGAAGAAGTAGCAGCGCTCTTCAACAATATTACGGATGATGGTACAGCCGCCTTCTTATCAAGTAAATTTAAAGATATTACATCTGACCGTTGGTCTGCTCTTGCTATTGAATCTGTAGCTCGCAAAAATATCATCAGCGGCTATGGTGATGACACTTATAAACCTGAGAAATATATGTCCCGCCAAGAGTTTGCGGTAGTAGCAGATAACTATATCCATTACTTAGGATATACCACTGAAGACCCAACAGTTCTTGATAATATAGCCTATGGAGACCAAAAATTTGTAGCTCCTTGGGCACAAGATGCCGTTCGCGAGCTTGCCTATCTTGGGTTCACAAACTACGCTCCAGGTACATTGTTTAACCCTGAAAAATATGTAACTCGTGCAGAAGCAGCGGAAATTGCGTACCGCATGACACAAACAGAACAAGCACTTGCCTTCCACAATACATTGTTCAAGCAACAAGTAGAAAACAAAACAGCTAATATCATCGACAAAGCATTAGGCTATGGCAATGATTTCACCAAATTCCGTCAAGACGGAGCTCTATTCTGGGAGGCAGGCCAATTACATGCATCTTTAACGGATCAAAAGAAAACTGACCTTGTTTCCAAAGCGATTACAGAGGCTCATGATCCACAGCTAGATAGAACTGTAGTCGTATCAAAAGGTAAATTAAATCAGGCCCAACTAGAGGAGTATCAATCCGATGCCATCGCCCTTTACCAACAAAAAGAACCTCAAGGAAAGATCCTTTCCATCTCCCCAAATACTGATACGAGTGCCCTTCTCATTACCGTTGATTCTATTCAAAAATCGACGTTGAAAGCATTTAAAAAGAAATTCCATGATAATGTATTCTTACAATTACCACCGGAGCCGCTTACAAAGTCAGACGGAAACATTCAATTCCCATTACCACCGCGCGTAAACTATTATAACGACAAACAATAACATAGACAAAAAAGAACCGCCCCCTTAGGAGCGGTTCTTTTCACAATTAAACAGCTGTTACTATACACACATAATCGAATTTACACAGTTCGATTATTTTTTTGTTACATCATTTTCGCGGTCACGCAAGATACCAACTGGTACATATACCGTACCTGCGCTATGGATTGAATCCACATCTTGTTGCAAAATCATTACAACGGAATAATCATCTGTTGTGTAGAATTCAGTAGGCATTTTATCGATATTTACATCGCCACCTAATTTATCTTTCACATCTTGATTATTATTAATCGCATTTACCAACTCTTTTTTATTAAGACCACCAAGATCGTACAAGGATAATTGGCGACCTGTTGTAGTGTTAAATGTGAAACCTTTTACATAGTTTACACCATTGGCATCATGATCACGCATAGTATATGTGTGAATCAATACGCTGAAAATACCGTTTTTATCTGTTTTAACATCATAGTACATAACTACATTTGTTTTATCAGATTCTTTAGCATTTAACTTTTCTACATCATTTTGTATTTTAGAAACATACTTTTTGATGGTCGTATTGATTGCTTTTTCTACCGCAGGGCTAACAGATTTAACCTCTGGGAATACTAAATCCAAATGATCTGTAGTAGATTCCACAGGTGATACAGCAACCTCTTTGCGATCCATATAACGGTCCGCATTTGGAGCTACCACTTCAACTGCATTACGATCTACTTTAGACGCTTTAGAGCGCAACGCACGATTCTGCTCAGGTGTAGCAGTACTAGAAATACGATATGTTAAATCATTACGATTTACACGTTTCGCATTTGTTTGATTTGCTTGTACATTTACAGTATCTTGCGTTACAGGTATTACTTCGCTTGCTGCGAAGGAGACTACTGGCAATGCAGCAGCCATAATGATGAGTACAGACTGTTTTAATTTCATTGTTTAACCTCTTATTGTTCTTGCTCAGCTTTCATAGCAAGAGCTTCTTCTTTATTGAACTTGTGTGTAACAACACGGCGAACAAGATAGAGACCAGCGAATATGAATGCAAGCAATCCTAACCATTGTGCTGTGCTTTCAAATTCAGGCCCTACTAATTCAAGTGGAGCTTCCCCACCACCAGTTGTAACAGACAATACAATAATAACAGCTATGATTACACCAATCAAGCTTTCACCAACAATCAAACCAGACGCAAAGAGAACGCCACGACGATTAGATTGTTCTACATCGTATTCAGCCAATTCACCAGCACGCATTTTAGCGCGAGCGATGAGATAACGACCTACGAAATAGCTCAAGAAAGAACCGATAATAAGAGGTACTTCCAATGTTGGAGGCAAGTAGATACCCATACCAACAGCCAATGGAGGCAATGTTAAGGAAGCAGTTGTGCTCTTAAGAATCAAGTTAACAATGATTGCTACTACGCCAACACCAACGCCGATCAAGATGTAATTCCAATCCATACTAGCATTGAAAATACCTTGAGCGATTGTAGTCATCAATGTTGCTTGTGGAGCAGATAATGCAGCATTTGGATCCATTTCAGCACGAGGCAACGCACCTGTGAAACCATATGCTTGGTATAACAAGTTAAGAACTGGAGCAATCGCAATAGCACCGGCTACGGAACCAAGTAACAATGCAATTTGTTGACGCCAAGGTGTAGCACCAACGAGTTGACCAGTTTTCAAGTCTTGCAAGTTATCGTTAGAGATAGATGCAATAGCAATAACTACGGATGTCATGAAGATAGCCATAGCTGTAGCGAATTGAACGCCTGCTTCGGTAGCAAATAAATTATTTTCAGAAGCGATGAAGTACACCACTAGAGAAGAAATAATAGTTGCTAAGATACCAATACCGGAGATTGGAGATGCAGATGTACCGATAAGACCTGCCATGTAACCACATGCTGCAGCTACGAAGAAGCCGATTAATAAAGCTACTACAACGCCTACAACAACAAGAGTCCACATCAAGCCTGCACTAATAGGTACAGCGGATACGAAATCCCAGAACGTAATAACCAAACCAATAAGGATGATGGCAAATACGATCAATACAGATTTTGTGCTCATATCTGTATCCATGCGATGTGTTTCGCGTTCAGCAGCGCTGCTGTTCATGGATTTAACGGAAATTTTCATACCTTCGATGATAGGTTTGATCAAGGTAATCAAAGTCCAAATCGCTGCGATACCGATAGCACCAGCACCGATGAAACGAACTTTGGATTTCCAAACAGCCATAGCAAATTTAGCAGTCGCACCACCATCTGGAGCAAACACATTAGTCAAGTAAGGTACAAAGCCAGCCCACGCGATGAGAACACCAACGAGGATTGCGATACCAGATGCGATACCGATAAGGTAACCAGCACCTAACAACGCTGTGGAGAAACCCAATGGAATTTGAGTAATCCCTTTGCTACCTACTGGAAGCCAGAAGCTCATGCTATCGCCAAGAACTTTGAAGCCGTTAGCGCAAAGGCTGATGATACCAGCTACAGCACCACCGGAAACGATGTCTGCCATACCGGAACCAGATTTAGCAACTTCACCACCATTATGAGATCCGACCTTCAAGATTTCGGCTGCTGCACGGCCTTCTGGATATGGTAGGTCACTGTTCACTACCATGGCACGGCGCAATGGAATGGTGAATAACACACCGAGGGAACCACCGCATGCGCAAATCAAGAATGTTTGCCAGAATGGGAACCCTTGCCAATAACCAAGCATTAAAAGACCTGGCAAGATAAAAATAATTGCAGATAAGGTACCAGCTGCAGATGCTTGCGTTTGTACCATGTTGTTTTCAAGAACGTTAGAATCCTTGAAAAAACGTAAAATTGCCATTGAGATAATGGCTGCCGGGATGGATGACGAGAATGTCAAACCGACCTTCAAACCTAAGTATACGTTAGATGCCGTAAATATTAGAGTGATCAATGCACCTAATAACATCCCACGCAACGTAAGTTCCGGCAAGTGAAGGTCATGGCTCATAAAATCATGTTTCATAAGTACTTACCTCCTCTTATAAATTAAATAAAACTAACTATAAGCTATATTCATTTTATCGTGTTAAAGCGATGTTGACAATAAATATAACCATATATGTGCTATGTATACACAAATTTATAGATATAAATCAAATATGTATAAAGGTAATAGCCATGCACGCATTATATCTAATTGGTATTTATTATCATTTTCTATTATATTTTTCCGTTTTTCTGTATATAATAGAGAGGAACCGACGATAAGGTCGGCATGTCTTTTAAGGAGGTTGTAAACATTATGG
>ENA-OPWW01000998-OPWW01000998.1-human-gut-metagenome-genome-assembly--contig:-NODE-998-length-11976-cov-1.465146_pt1 | contig 11976 bp, 15 predicted proteins | sample MGYA00241513_ERZ502018 | MGnify/ENA primary metagenome ERZ502018 (study PRJEB25962, sample SAMEA2042987) | human gut metagenome | biome: human gut; feature: human-associated habitat; material: faeces...
CCAGCCATGCCGTGGAGGACAACGGCTACAATTGGCGACTGACCAGATTCGCGGAAAACGACCGAGAGAACGCCGACCGATAGCCATAGACACGGCACCGAACACAACGCAGCGAGGAGAATATGACCGACAACACCTGGCCGACCGTCGATACCGAGCTTATCGATGATGTGACACTGTATTCCGCCAAACTCATCATCCCCGTGACGGGCCCCGTCATCATCGATGGCGCAGTTGCCATACATGGCGACCGCGTGGTTCATGTAGGTAAACGCCGCTGGGTGCTGAAGGCGCTGAAGCAGGAAATGACGGCTCACGGCACCATCCATGAACGGCATTGGGATGGGGTGCTCACCCCCGGATTGATCAACGCGCACACTCATCTGCAGTACAGCGGCATGGTGCAGGTCGGGCAAGGCACCTACGATCGGTTCCGCGCCTGGGAACTGGCATTCAACGAGGTGTACGCCGAGGCGCAGAAGACCCAGCCATGGAAGCAGTGGGCCGAGGACGGCGCTCGCCAGATGGTCGAATCGGGAACGACGGCCGCCGCAGACATCGTCACCGATTTGGACGCCGCCGGCGCGCTGGCTTCGCAGGGCATGCACGGCATCGCTTATTGGGAGGTAATGGGCTGGCACAACGCCGAATGGATGGAAAAGGGCCGCACTGAGCTCATCCGGCAGTTGCGCCGGATGAACGAGGAGCAGCTGCCAAACCTCGGCATCAGCCCGCATGCTCCGTATACGCTGGAGTCCGAACCGTTCGTTGATCTTCCAGACATTGCTCGTCAGCTGAACATGCGACTGCATATCCATCTGGCGGAGACCCCGCTCGAGGCCGGCACTTATCCGCCGGTGCTCACCACTTATTCGGCGGCCGACTGGAGTGACCACGATTGGGAAAGCTACCGGCAGCTCAAGGAAGTGGGCAAAGGCGCCTCCGCCATCCAGTTCGTCGATCAGCTTGGCTCGCTTGGACCGGATGTGCACATTGCACACGGCGTGTGGGCCAATGGCGAGGATCGGCGTATTCTACGTCAGCGCGGCGTGGGCGTGGCCTTGTGCCCCCGATCGAATCGCATTACCAACACCGGCAAAGATGCACCGGTGCGCGAATACCTCGAGGAAGGCAATCTGGTAAGCGTGGGCACCGATTCGCTCTCCAGCACGCCGACCCTCGATCTGCTTGATGATGTGTCGATGCTTTACGACCTGGCCCGCGAACAAGGCTATGCCAGCGACGATCTGACACATCGCCTGATTCGTATGATGACGCTGGGCGGCGCCGCCTCCATGGGCATGCACGTGGGCCGCAACCGCATTGGACAAATCAACGCGGGCGCATTGGCTGATTTCGCGTTCTTCGACATCCCCGTCGACACATCATCTCCGGCCGGCATCGAAGAAACGCTGGAAACACTGGTGAGGCACGGCGCAGGCACGAACCGAGCCACGGTGATATCCGGGCGCGAAGCCTACAACAACGCCTGGTGACACCGCTGACCTGACCTGATATCAAGAAGCCAAAAACCAGCAAACCCGCCAAGAACAGGAGATCTCATTATGAGCGTCGCTTTGCAAGACATGAGTCCATACGCCCGGTCCATAGTGGAACGCCTTGGACTGGAAACCCACCCCGAAGGCGGCTGGTACACGCGTGACTGGCAATCCCCGCACACGGATGAGGCCTCAAGCCGACCGCTATCGTCACTGATTTACTTCCTGCTGCCCGAGGGAGATGCCAGCGCCTGGCATAAGGTCGATGCGGATGAGGTCTGGCTGTGGCATGGCCCGGCATCGGTCAAACTGGAGCTCGGCGGCAGCGACGAGACTCCGGAATCCGACGAATCCAAGCGAACCGTAATCACCTTGGGTTCCGGCATCACCACCGATCAGGCCGACGTAACCGTATCGGGACATGCGGTCGTACCGGCTGGCGTCTGGCAGCGCACAGTGCCAGGCCAGGGCGATGCGCTGGTCTCCTGTGTGGTCAGTCCGGGATTCGTATTCGACGGCTTCACACTCGAACAGTGAACGCCATTTCGCTCTGCGCCAATATGAGATATCCGTCCGCTTACGCGCCAGATTGCGCGGCTCTAGTCGGCCATAAGCAATGGCGATAGCCAGCATCCGAAAATATCGATGTTTTGTAACCCAATAGCCATACAATTGGCGCGAATGCATCAAGCACGGTTTGAACCGTGTGCATGACGAACACTTGAGGAGAGGAAACCCATGTTCAATAAGCGACACATCGTCCGTACCATTGCGGCCACCGCCAGCATCCTGGCTCTGTCGTTCACCGCAGCCTGCGGTTCCGGCCAGTCCACCGCATCCAATTCCGCCGATTCGAACGACACCACCCAGCAGACGTACAAGCCGGGCAAGCTGACCATCGCCACCGGACAGCCGGCCTACGAGCCGTGGGTTATGAACGACAAGCCGGAAAGCGGTGAGGGCTACGAGGCGGCCGTCGCCTACGCAGTGGCCGACAAGCTCGGTTTCAAGAAGAGCGACGTGGTGTGGACCCGCACCGCATTCGACACCGCCATCGCTCCCGGCGCCAAGGACTGGGATTTCAACATCCAGCAGTTCGGCATCACCGACGAGCGCAAGAAGGCCGTTGACTTCTCGTCCAGCTACTACAACGACAGCCAGTCCGTCGTGGTCAAGAAAGACAGCAAGTTCGCCAACGCCACCAAGGTATCCGATCTGAAGGATGCGACCGTGGGCGTCATGGTCGGCACCCTTGCCTACGACTACGCCAAGGCGAACATCAAGGACGACATCCAGACGTTCAATGATGATGCCGCACTGGCTCAGGCACTTGACGCCGGTCAGATCGACGCACTGGTCACCAGCACCGTGGAATGCGTGTACATGGTGCAGTCCGAGCAGGTCAAGGACGCCAAGGTGCTCGGCCGTCTGCCTGACTCCGAAGACAAGAGCGGCATGGGCATCGTGCTGCCGAAGGATTCCAAGCTGACTGCAGCCGTGACCAAGGCAGTGGATGACCTGAACGCCGACGGCACCATCAAGAAGCTTCAGGACAAGTGGCTGGCCGAGTACACCACCGACCTGACCGAACTGAAGAAGTAAGTGAAGTAGGCTTACATCATAAGGTCACAACACCTTGGCCGGGCGCTGCGGGAATTTTCCTGTGGCACCCGGCCATCCCGGCATTCAGGAAGCGAGCGACATTCATCACATGACCGCAGCACCAACCGAAACCAGGCAGCACAATGCCCCTGACGGACACGAGGTAAGTCAGGTCGAGCTCGAACGACGCCAATATCGTGTTCATCAGCAAATTCAATCGACGATTACCAGTCTGATCAGCACCATTGTGTTCGTGGTGGTCATCGTCATCGGCTTGAAGCTCTCCCCCGGCTGGCCACGAGTCAAGGAGACCTTCTTCTCCGGCGAATACTTCGTCAAATCGTTTCCCCATGTGCTTGACGGCCTATGGCTCAACATCCGCGTTCTGCTCGTCGCAGTGGTCGGCGTGGCGATTCTGAGCACGCTGATCGCGCTGGTGCGCACCAGCCGCTCCCCTATTCTGTTCCCGCTGCGTATCCTGGCATTGATCTACACGACTGTGATGCGCGGCGTGCCTATTATCGTCGTGCTGTATCTAATCGGTTTCGGCATTCCCGGCCTAGGCTTGTTCGGCCGTATCGATCCCTCGGTACTCGGCACCATTGCAGTGGTAATGGGATACAGCGCCTACGTCTCCGAGGTGCTGCGTGCCGGTTTTAACGACGTACATCCTTCTCAGCGAGCCTCGGCCCGCTCGTTGGGCCTGACCTCCGGCCAGACGACCCGACTGATCGTCATTCCTCAGGCATTGCGCAAAGTGGCGCCCGCACTGATGAATGACTTCATCTCCATGCAAAAGGACGTCGGCCTGATTTCCGTGCTGGGTGCGGTGGATGCCGTGCGCGCCGCACAGATCGACGTGGCCAGCACCTACAACTTCACGCCGTATGTGGTCGCCAGCCTGCTGTTCATCCTGATGAGCGTGCCGTTCATCCTGCTGAACGACTGGTACACGGAACGTCTGCGTAAGCGCGAACTCAGCGGAGGAACGGTATGAGCGAAATGACCAATATCACCACCGAGGCGAGTGACTCCCCCGTGAGCAACAAGACGGTGCTGCGTCTTGATGACGTGCGCAAATCCTTTGGAAACACGCAGGTGCTGCGTGGCATTTCCTTTGACATTCACCAACATGAGGTGGTGGCTTTGCTGGGGCCTTCCGGTTCAGGCAAATCCACATTGATGAAATGCGTCAACCTGCTTGAACAGGTCGATGACGGCCAGATTTGGCTGGGCAATACCGATATCACCGACCCGCGTGCCGACCAGGACAAGATTCGCGCACGTATCGGCGTGGTGTTCCAGCAGTTCAACCTCTTCCCCCACATGTCGGTGCTCAGGAACGTGACCCTTGCCGCAATCAAGGTTCACCACTGGAGCAAGGATCGCGCCGAAACCCGCGCTATGGAACTGCTTGAACGCATCGGCATGCGCGATAAAGCCAGTGCCTACCCCGATCAGCTCTCTGGCGGCCAGCAGCAGCGCGTGGCGATTGCGCGCGCACTGATGACCGACCCGGAACTGCTGCTGCTTGACGAGATCACATCCGCTCTTGATCCGATGCTGGTCGGCGAAGTGCTCAACATGGTTGCCGAGTTAAAGGCCCAAGGCACCACAATCCTCATGGCCACGCACGAAATGAGCTTCGCCCACGAAGCGGCCGACCGGGTCAATCGTGGCGTGGTGGCCTACTCCGGCGTGGACTGACGGGGGGGCCGTTTGATGGGAGTTTGTCAGCCGACGTCGGAAGCTTGGAATAGCGGCCAAGTCCGAACTGTTGCGTAAATTAGTAGGGTTAAAGATCTTTCAAGGAGGATGCCGATATGGCAGAACGTAGCCTCAGGGGCATGAGCATCGGAGCGAAATCGCTGGAGTCCGACGACAACGTCGATTTCGCCGCACGAAACGATGTGGCGTATGTATGCCCGAAGGGCCACCGCACCATCCTGCCGTTTGCCGAGGGTGCCGAAATCCCGGACGAGTGGGAGTGCCGTTGTGGTTCCGTGGCCCACCGTGAGGGCGACGCCGACCGTGAGGGCGACGAAATCAGCAAACCCACCCGCACCCACTGGGACATGCTGCTGGAACGCCGCAGCGAAGAGGAACTGGCCACCCTGCTCGAAAAGCGCCTGCAAATGCACCATGACGGTTGGATTCCTGACTACGAGTGATCTCCTACTGAACAACACGTGAACTTGATGCCCAGTCATCCCGACTGGGCATAATCATTGTTGGAACAAGTCGCATATCGTTTGACGACCATTCAAAGCAGTCGACATGAACAAAGGGGAGTGGAATCTCAATGGCACAGCATCCGATGAAAGTGGTCCTGTTGGATCTTGACGGCACGCTTACCAAGTCCGACGGCGGCATCATCGCCTCCGTCGTCAAGACGTTCGAGGAATTGGGTCGACCGGTTCCGGACGCCGCCGAACTGCGACGCTTCATTGGTCCGGCCATCATCGAATCGCTGCGACGCAACCATGTGCCGGAGGATGAGCTTGACCGAGCGGTCACCATCTACCGCAGCTACTATGCGGATCGCGCCGTGTTCGATGATCCGAACGAGCCCGGCAACAAAGTTCCCGGCCGCTTGGTGAACGTCGTGTTTCCCGGTATCCGCGAACAGCTGCTCAAGCTGCGTGCCGACGGCTATTATCTGGCGTTGGCCAGCTGCAAGCCCGAGTACCAATGCGTTCCGATCTGTGAGCATTTCCATCTGACCGAGCTGTTGGACGGCATCTATGGCGCATCCAGGGATAACTCTCGTTTGGACAAGGATCAGGTGATTCGGTACTGCTTCGACAAAATCGGTTTTGATGCTGCAGCGGGGGACAAGGCCGTGATGATCGGCGACCGCTACACCGACATCGACGGCGCCCACGCCTGCAATCTGGACGCCATTGGCTGCCGCTGGGGCTACGCTCCGGCCGGTGAGATGGAAGAACACGGTGCCTACGAAATCATCGAGAAGCCCGAGCAGATCGAAGAAGCCGTAAACCGTTATTTCCAAACACACTGAAACACAACGGCGAGGACTTCTTCATGATGGGATGCGATGGAGCCTGCGCCGCGGGCTTCGACCTGGTTTTCATCGGTTTGCCATTGCTGTCGCTGTATGAGATTCCCATGCTGATATGGTTCATTTGGCGAGCATTCCACTGGAAACGAGATGACAAGGATTGGCTGAAAGGCACGGCGATTCTTGCAATTGCGGTGGTCGCTCCGGTGCTCCTTTGGCTGTCGGCCTGGTATGCTCCGGTGCTCCTTTGGCTGTCGGCCTTGGTATGCGTGGACTAGTTGATACAGGCGACCGAATCCTTGTCAAGGATAACTAATCTGACATAACGTACATTATCGGCTAATAGTACGTGGTGATTTTAGCCGAACCAGTAGTATCTAGTTGCGGATTAGCCTCGCCGCAGAGAATCGGCTACTTCGCAACATCATCCTTATTCCGGTGAGAAGCAACGCCCAAACGCTTGTCCATTTCGGTTTCCGAAGCGTTGCGTGCCTGCAGATACATGGCGATGAGTTCCAGCAGCACCAGCGCGAATATGATGATTGCTCCGGGCAATTGCGCGTGGTCGTAGAACGCGAGCATGCGAGCATTCATCAGATCCGCTGTAAACGTCAACACGGGAAACGGGATCAGCGCCGCCGCAAACGACATGAAATGCGTTTTCACCATCGACCAGTCGACCGGATCGACCGGCGGTCGCCGGCGTTTCGGCGTGAACAGATGACCTCGGCTGACCGTTATAGTGATGATGGACACAGCAAAGATGACGGCGACCATCCACAGAACGCCCGGCAACAATCCGACAACAATCCCGTTCACCCGGTCCTCCAATCAGTCATAATAATCACCGCAACATATAAAAACATAAGATGGCAGGCAACAAAAGCAACACATACAACAAAGCGACCTGCCGACCAAAGCCGGCAAGTCGCCAACAACCATACATGTATCAGGCGGTTGCGCGTTGCAAGCGCTGTGCCTCGAGCTTCTTGCGCATCCTCATGGCAGTCAGTTCATCAATCGGACGGCCCGTGGCAATCGTCAGCGGCTTGGCCTCAAGATCAACATATTCTTCCTGTTCCAAGGCCGTCTCAATCTGGTGCCACAACGAACCCACCGACACGGCGAACACTGCCTTACCGCTTTGCAACAGTTCGAGCATCTGTTCGCTGGTTGTGCATTCATGTACGTTTTGACCATCGCACATGATGGTCACATTGGCCAGCTGATCGGTGCTGCGTTGAGTCAAGAATCCGATGGCCGCCGTTACGTTCTGCAGATTCACACCGGCATCAAGCAACTTCTTGGATACAGCGAGAATCACCACATCCTTAAACGAGTATAGTCGTCGTGAACCGGAGCCATGAGACGGCGTGATGGACGGCTCAACAATCTGCTTGCGTGCCCAATAATCGAGCTGTCGGTACGTGATGCCGGCCACCTTGGAGGCCACAGTGCCACGGTAGCCGCGCTTGATCTCCTCAGTATCGACGTTGGAGAACAACTCCCCCTGAATCGCGTCAGCGTTCAGATTCTGACGGTCCTCAAGCGAAACATGAAGATGCAGCCCGGTCTGTCCCATGGCACTCCCCTAACTCATGCGTGTCTCGCATATGACTCACACTGGTGTAATCACATGATTGCAATTTCTGCAATCAGTCTAACCCCGTGCTGGGTGTGGACTATTGGGAAATAATGGCAGATTTCGTGAAGAACACGAGGCGGAATTTACCGATCATGATTTCGTCGCCGTTCTTCAGCGTCGCCTGATCAACACGCTGACGGTTCACGTAGGTGCCGTTCAGACTTCCTGCGTCAACCACAAAGAACTGACCGTTGACCCTGCGGAACACGGCATGCTGACGGGATACGGTGGAGTCGTCGAGCAGAATATCAGCTCGCGGATCACGGCCGACGGTGATTTCATCCTCGTCAAGCAAGTAACGAGAACCTGAGACCGCTCCCCTGGCGGAAATCAGCAATGCCGTTCCCTCGGACAATCTGGTGATGGTGTCCAGATCCTCTTGAGTCAGCGGTCGATCGCCGGTGGTGGTAATGGGCAGTACATTAATCGCGGGCAGGCCGATAATGGTGGTTTCGCCTGCGCTAGGAATCGGGTTGGTCATAATCCCCTATTCTACCGTCTTTGCATACTGGTTTTGCGTAGCTTCGCGTACTTCGTCGATAATGATGCTGTCAGAAGGCTGTACATTGACGTTGGACCCGTATTTCACCTGGAGCTGAGCGCCCACACCGCCGGCGATATCGACTGCGTTGGACAGTTCCTGCGGATTGCCAATGGCCTTCACCGTGTATGTGGGCTTGATGGTGGTGCCATCCACGATCAAACCTTCCTCGGCGTCCTGAATGTAGGTGGAGGTGATGACGCGCACGTTATTGATGGCGATTACCTCGGCACCGGCATTGCGAAGTTCCTCGATAAGGTTGAACATGATTGAGGCGTCCACTTTAGTCGTCAAGCCTCGTCCGATTCGGATGGTCACGCCTTGACCCTTTGCCGGGAGTCTGCCGGAGATCAAGCCGCTGGTCTCCTCGTTTTGCTTGGCGATCTTACGCGCCTGCTCCTGCTCGTTAGCCGCCGATTTCAGCGAGTTGAGCTGGCTGTTCAACTGGGTTTTACGCTGCTCGAGATTGGAGATTTGCGTATTCGACTCGTTCAGCAGCCTTACCAGTTCACTCTCGTCCATCGTTTCGTACGTGGATTTAGTGTTATTGATCTGGCTCATGTAGGCGAAACCCAACAACGCGCACATCAGAGCGATGAGAATCGAGGATAGTAACCGTGATTTGTTGCTGGCACGGTTGAGATCCTTCCGGGGCTTCTTACGCACCGTGGGAAACGACCCGGTTTCCATCCGGTCGTTGACCTTGTCTTGTGCATGCTGGTCGCGCATTTTCTCCAGCATGTTGTCTGATTGTGCTTTACGTGCCATACGTCAGTACCCTTGTCAGCCTCGGAAGATGAAGCGTCTGATCGCGGACACGTTGGAGAAGATGCGGATGCCGAGTACGACGATGACGGCTGTCTGCAGCTGCGAACCGACGCCGAGCTGGTTGCCGAGGAACACGAGCAGTGTTGCCGTCACCACGTTGGCGAGGAAGGAGATCACAAACACGCGGTCGGAGAAGCTGCGCTCGAAATAGGCTCGCGCGGCACCCAGCAGGGCGTCAAGAGCAGCGACCACCATAATCGGCAGATAAGGCTGCACGATGATCGGAATGTCCGGCTTGACGAACACGCCGATGACGACGCCGATGATTAGTCCCAGAACGGCTGCCATTATTCATTCCTTTCCGCGTACTTCACTTCGCCAGTGACTGCTGCCTCAAGTGTAATCGAATTGGATTTGCTCACCTGCGGGTAGATACCGGCTTCCTTGAAGGAATCGTAAAGACTTGCAAGTTTCTTCTTCCCCATCGCTTCGGCCAAGGCGCTCTTATCGCCTATGGCTTCAATGGTATAGGGGCTTTGTATCGCGGTCATGCCGATGAGAATATGCCCGCCGGCCTTGCGTATCGAGGTTTGCGCGCCGAGCCTATTACCGTTGATGGCAATGGCTTCGGCTCCGTTTTGGAACATCAGGGAGACCAGTTGCTGCAGATCCAGATCGGTGATGACTCGGATGTTCGTGGAGGTGCCGACTCTCGTCGAGGAGGATTGATCCGACTGGCTTGCCGCGATTGGATCGGCCAGCGTCATGGTGATTCCTTCGCCTTCGACCACCGTGGCACCATTGACCATTTCGTCTTGGATAAGCGTATCGCTTTTCACGCTGCCGGATATTTTCTTGGACTGTTCGTCAACTTGGGAGCGCAAATTATTGACGTCCGTGGTGAGTTCGTCTATTTGCGAGTTGCGATTCTCCAATTGCGTGGCCAAAGTCTGCCGTACCTGCTTACGCGGATCGGATTGCAACTGTTGCACGAATAGGCTGCAGGCAAAGCCAACGCCGACGCAGATGATGAATACGACGATGCGATTAAACCAGATGGAGAAGGTCGAACGATGCTCATGGACCAGTCGTGAGTCGGAGAACATCGGATCCATCGGACGATTGACAAGATCATCGATGAGCTGAAGCGAATCGTCGTTGGTTTTACGGCGACGTCTGGTGCGGATGGCAGCGGCGTCATCCGGGGAAAGCGCATGATGTGATTCCGCGCCTCGGACTGAGTGGGAGAACACGGCGCGGCGTCGTACCGGCTCATTCTCCTTGGGTACGGGGAATGAGACCGGGGCCGTGGCCTCAAGCGCCATACTTCTCCCCCAGTTCCTTGCGTAGCAATCCGACGCCCTGCTTGGTATAGATATATCCGGCGAGCCAATACATGGCGATGCCCCAGATGCCGGCGGCCAGCGCGGCGATGTAGAGCAAGTGGAAAAACGTACTGGTGCCCAAATCGGCGAAAATCAGACCGACGATGGAAATCATCAGCAGCGCGGTACCGGCCTTGCCCACGAAATGCACGGGCAGCGGACCATAACCGTACTGGGCAAGCCATAGCACCTGAATCGCCATCCACAGATCCCTCAGTCCCACGATAATCAGCATCCACCATGGGATGATGCCGGCGACGCTGAGAGCCAGAATCGAGCAGAAAATGAGCAGTCGGTCGGCGATCGGATCAAGAATCTGACCGATCTTGCTCACTTGGTTGAATCTGCGCGCGATGATGCCGTCAAGTCCGTCTGAAGCCGAGGAAATGGCGATCAGGGCTAGCGCCGCAATCATCTCGTGCTTGGATATCAGCACGCTGATGAAAGGAATCGAGATGATTCGCAGCGCGCTGATCAAATTGGGCACGGTGAAATAGATGTCACGTGCTTCCGGACTGTATCTGGTGTTGACTTTCTGGTTGGTCATATCGACTAACAGTCTACATGCGGGAGGCTTGTAGAGCGGTAACGATGATGCCACGTGCGCCGACTTCGTACAAATCATCCATCAGCTGGTTGACCTTGGCCTTGGGAACCATGACTCGCACGGCGTTCCACTGTTTATCGTGCAGCGGGGAGATCGTCGGGCTTTCAAAGCCGGGGGTCACGGCCACGGCGGCGGCGACCTTGCTGATCGGAATGTCATAGTCCATCAGCACATACTGATGTGCAGTGAGCACGCCTTGCAGACGGCGGGTCAGCACGGCCAGACGTGAGTCCTGCTCGTTCAGACGCGGCGAACGAATCAGGCAGGCTTCGGAGTGCATGAGCGGTTCGGCAAACACGCGCAGGCCGGCGTTGCGCAGGGTGGTACCGGTGGAGACCACGTCGGCGATGAGGTCGGCCACGCCCAGCTGCACGGAGGATTCGACCGCACCGTCCAGATGGATGGTCTCGGCCTGGATGCCGTGCTCGACCAGATAGTCGTGTACGAGCTTATCGAATGTGGTGGCCACGCGCTTGCCCTGAACATCCTCCAGGGTGGTGATCGGGGATTCGTTCGGTGCGGCGAAACGGAAGGTCGAGGCACCAAAGCCGAGCGGCATGTGCTCGAGCGCGGCGGTACCGGAGTTCTTGAGTAGATCCTGGCCGGTGATGCCGACGTCGATGGCGCCGCGGCCCACGTATACGGCGATATCGAGCGGACGCAGGTAGAACAGCTCGATGCCATTGTCGGGATCTTGCACGACCAGCTGGCGAGGGTTGGTGCGCAGACGGTAGCCGGCCTCGGCCAGCATGTTCCACGCGGGTTCGGATAGCATGCCCTTGTTGGGCACTGCGATTCTCAGCATTTGCGTTCCTCTCACAGGTGCTTGTAGACGTCTTCGAGCGTCAGGCCGTGCTTGATCATCATGACCTGGACGTGGTAGAGCAGCTGGCTCATCTCCCCGGCG
>ENA-OPWW01001011-OPWW01001011.1-human-gut-metagenome-genome-assembly--contig:-NODE-1011-length-11864-cov-1.884410_pt1 | contig 11864 bp, 7 predicted proteins | sample MGYA00241513_ERZ502018 | MGnify/ENA primary metagenome ERZ502018 (study PRJEB25962, sample SAMEA2042987) | human gut metagenome | biome: human gut; feature: human-associated habitat; material: faeces...
TTTACCGTTTATAAGTCACTACGCTTATAAACGGTAAAATCCCCCTTCCGCAAATCACCACATATCCAATGAGTATTGTTATCGGCTAAGGCTGCGCGTGTCAAGCCATATACTCCCATCAATGCTGATCGAGTATCTTCAAGGGTCTTCCATTGTTGGGTTTCCGAAGCTGCATGTTTGGGATCTACATCCAAAAAATCATTGCAGGACTGCAGAAATAGACAGGCAAGTGCGAAGAAAAGAGCTAATCGCAATTTTTTCATATTGTTTTTCATATTGTTTTTCATTTTTTATCATCTCCGATATTTTTAGAACTTAAATCTCAGTCCCAAAGAAATGGAACGAGGAATGGGAAGCGAATATCCATCATAGGTACCATTGAAGTTTACTAATTCCGGATCACCTGCTGAAAAATTACTGAAAGATAACAGATTAGATCCTGTCAGATAGAAATACAAACTTTTAGGTATATTACTACCAACTTTCTTTATAGGAAGTGTGTAACCAACAGTTATATTTCTCAGTTTCAGGTAAGACAGCTTTTCAAGGAACAAGTCCTGTTCGGCACGGTAAGGATGAACACTGCTTTGCGGATTGTATATAGGATAATCGTCACGCTGATTAGTATTTTGCCAAAAGAAAATCTCTTTAACAGACTGCAAGGACTGAATATTATCCAAAGTCGCAAAATCGTAACGTTGCTGATCGCGCAGATTTAAAGCACTATGTCCCAAAGCAAAGAAAAGATTGAAGCTGAAATCGAATCCTTTATAAGCAAACTGATTAGTCAATCCTCCTGTATAGGGTGGAATGGCATGTCCGGTCAGCACACGGTCATTGTCGTTAATCTGATTGTTTCCGTCAACGTCTGTCCAAACAGGATCTCCTGCTTTAAAAGGAACTCCATTTATGTTCAGTGGTTTCCCATTCATAACAGGAACTTCTGAGTCGTTTGTATAAATGCCTTTATTTTGATACACCCAAAAGGCATCAACTGACTGACCTACTTGTAGTTTATGGTCGCCTATCACAGTTGCCTCCCGGTTTTCGGGAAGTTTCTCTAGTTTGTTCTTATTATAACTTGCATTGAAAGACAAATCCCACTTCAACGGAGTGTTCTTCAGAATGGATGCTGAAAGATTTAATTCCAATCCCTGATTACTGATATCCATTCCACTGGCCAGTTTATACTCATATCCCATTTCTTGAGTGACAGGCAAATATGTTAATAAATTCTTTTCATAATTCTTATACAGAATTATTTCCGCGATAATGCGATTGTCGAAAAAAGAACCTTTCAAAGCAAGCTCCATTTTATCAGAATAGGGAAGCTTTAAATCATAACCTACCCAGCCCGATGCATACGGACGAGTGATTGTTGCAAATCCATTAGCTGAGGAGAGTAACGGTTCTCCACTCCATGTGATACTTGTTGCCAAGTACTGAGGACCTAATTCATACCTGTCGGACTGAACCGATTTGGCAATTCGTGCATAAGACGCACGCAATGATAATCCAGACAATGCTGTACTACCTGCAAAGAATTGATTCTTCAAATTCCATTCAGCAGAGGCAGCGGGTGTAAACATCCATCTGTGATCCGACTGGATAGCAGAATTTCCGTCGTACCTTGCCAATAATCCCACATTAAGCAAATTCTTATACTTATAATCTAAAGCTATTGAAGTCGATACCCACCTATTCTCCAAACGATCAACATAACGATACTGCTTAAAGTTCCCGGTACTTGTTGTCGGCTTCATATCATCATCACCATCATAGGCACGAGTATAATTATAGTGGTACAAATCGCTGATTATAGAGCCATTCCACTGAATATTCAACTTATGAATATCAGCTAAAGGTAACCAATAACTCGCTGAAGTTTCACCTATAATCCGTTGATTGTATCCAGAATAGTTAGAGACAAAGTTGACGGACTCCAACAAAGCCATAGGCCAAAAAGCGCGACGAACATTTGTTGTATAATCAAGTTTGATGCTGGCTGTAGCATTGAATCTTTGCTTAGTATAGCTCAAAGCCAACAAACCATTCAGTAAATTGTTATAATTATCGTCTTTGGTCAAATCATTGGATATTAAAAAGTCATTATACAAATTGCCGGCAGGTGCAAGCGGAGTTGAAAAATCAACCATGTACTCCATCTCAGCAAACCTGTCTCTGAAATTCCGATTCCTGACACGGTCTATCTTAGCAGCATTAATAATTGTACTAACATTCAAACCATCCAAAGGAACCATATTCAAGGCAAAGCCAATATTATATTTCGTATAAGAAGTATTGTCTGCTACTCCCGCATCTTTTGTCGTTGCGAGCGTAAATACATAATTCGCATTTTTTGAACCACCACCGATGGAAGCATTTACATTATATAAGAGTGATGACTGATAATAATCGTCTGCCCAGTCCGGTTTACCAAAATAACGTACATCTCTTGTATCCATAAGATAGTCGGGTTGTTTACCCGGTGTAAGAGAATACGCATCATAGAAACGTTGACGAAATGCCTTTTCGTATGATCCATTTGTCATACGAACCGAAGACGGAGCAAAGGCCATTCCTGCCGAAACACCGATTGAGACATTCTCCCCACCATAATAACCGTCTTTGGTCGTTATCCAGATGGCACCATTGGCAGCTAAAGGGCCTAATTTGGCAAGTTGAAGCGGGTCTTTGATGATTTCAACAGACTCTATAGAAGATATATCCAATCCAGCCAACATATTCGCAGCAGCTCCTATCGGATTAATATCAAATTGTTTGATATCATATATATAGCTATTCTCCTGCATCAAAGGAATCCCATTCAAATAGACCGTTGGCTGAACACCTGATACATCCTTATTGGAAAAAACAGGCGAAGACAAACCACGAACCAGCATACTTTGGATAGTACCAGGCTCTCCATTATTTTCCTGTACATATACACCTGTTACATTTCCTTTCAGTAATTGCTGAACAGATAAAAATTGAGAGCGTTGAAGCTTCTTGATATCAACGGTATCATTCCCTCCAGCAGAGCCTATACTCCTATTAACAGCCCAACGAGATCCTTCGTTAAAAGAAAACTTCTTTTTAATGGAAGTTCCCACAGAATCGATATTCTCGGACATAGTTGATTGGGACGCTATCGTCCCGCTGAATCCTAAAAAGCCTATGACAGTAAGTAAACGACAAACAGGCTTTTGCAAAGAGAAATTAGGTAAATTTATCACCATACGATTAGATTTATGAGTTATTTAGATCATAAGTATTAGTTATGCATTAAATGCGTTACAAAAGTGCGAGTTATCCAGTAGAAAGAAGTTCTCTAATCATTCAAAAACTTCCAAAATTGGACCATAATTACTATTAACCATAATAGGTTTAAAAATCATTCAATATAGGTTCAGAAATCATTCAGAGGGGATAGATTATTGATATATAGAAAAGTACGCATCTTAATGGAAGATGCGTACCTGGCTACTTTAGATTCATTTTTATTTTTTATCCTAGCAATTTTTTTGATACTCTTTAGGGGTTACACCAAATTCTTCTTTAAAACAGGTCGCAAAATACTTAGGATTAGAAAATCCACACTCATAAGCCACCTCTGCTACTGAGATCGATCTATCTTTCAATAATTGACTACCATGTTTTAACCTTATATTTCGAATAAACTCAATTGGTGACAGGCCTGTTGCTATTTTCATTTTCCTATAAAGAGAAGACTTAGACACGGCTAAAGCATCTGCTAACTGAACAACATCAAAGTCCCCTTCTGACATATTAGATTTTATAACAGAAATTACTTTATCCAAAAATTCTTTATCGATAGAAGAAGTCTCCAGAGAATCTATATTAACTTCTACGTTGGTACGAAATTCTTCTTGCTTGTTTTTCTTATGCATTATAAAATTATTAATACGGGCCTCCAATATTTTTAATTCAAATGGTTTGGATATATATCCGTCTGCTCCCGCATTGTAGCACTCGATGCGATCTTCTGCCGTATTTTTAGCTGTCAGTAGAATTATAGGAATATGACTAGTCTCCAAATTAGATTTCAAAGTTCGACATAATTCCAAACCGTCCATCTCAGGCATCATCACATCGCTTATAATAATATCTATTTCATTATCTTTTATAATATCTAAAGCTTCCAATCCATCTTTTGCAATGAGCACATGATAATGTCTGGATAAAATTCTTTCCATCAAATACAACAGTTCCTCATTATCTTCCACCAACAGCAAATGATTATCCGCTGTTCGCAAATTTTCTACAGTCTCCGAATCTGTTAATTCTTCATTCTCCAAAATGACATCCGCCTTTACATTATTTGCCGAAAGTTCTCCTTCCATCAGTTCATACTCTTCATAACTATCTTTATCAATAGGTAAATCAACAGTAAAAGTACTCCCTTTACCCAATTCACTTTCAACTCCAATAGTACCATGATGCAACTCCACTAAATCTTTTGTTAATGATAATCCAATCCCATTAGATTCACTTTCATCCCTGTTATTCGCCGTATAAAACCTTTTGAAAATATTCTCTAAATCAGCAGGAGCAATACCTTCTCCGGTATCAATTACCTGTATCCGTAACTGACGATGCCCAAATTCGAAAAGGAGTTCCATAAGCAATTTTATATCTCCGCCATCTTTCGTATATTTACAGGCGTTGGATAATAGATTAGACACTATCTTATCTAACTTGTCTCTATCAAAATAGCCTGTCAGATGCTTATCTTTAGCCATAAATGTAAAAGTCTGATTTTTCTTCCTCATTAACGGAGCAAAATTAACTCTACATACATCATCCACAAATGATATAACATCACCTTTTGATACAGCTAATTTCATATTTCCACTTTCCACTTTACGGAAATCAAGAATCTGCTGTAATAAGCGCCGCAACTTATTTACGTTAGAACGAATCATACTTAATTGTGAGATCCGGTTATTACTCGTCATTTCCGCATCATCAATCAAGCAAGTTATAATCGTAAGTGGGGTCAATAAATCGTGTGAGATATTTGTGAAATAACGCAATTTGGTTTGAACCAGCTCTTCAGATTTCTCTTTATCAATCTGTGCTATTCTTAGTTCATGACGTAATTGCATACGTCTCTTCATTCTTCGATAAAAGAGATACAGACATAAAAGTACAAATATAACATAAGATACATAAGCCCACAAGGTCTCATAAAATGCCGGTTGCTTAAAAACCTGTACCTCTGCCACATAATTACTCCACAGCCCATTTACATCGGTCGTCTTTAAATAAAAGGTACGTTTACCCTTAGGCAATTGATTATAAAAAGCAAATTGACGATCTCCCCTGACGTATACCCAATCGTCATCAACTCCATCCATTTTATATGCATATTTAATCTTATCTGGAAATGCATAATTCAAAGAGGAAAAGTCTATCTCAATATTCTTATCTCCTGCCTCTAATGATATCGTTTGACTTCTCAAGTTGAAACGCTGATTATTTTTCTCCAAAAGACTAGAAGTACCATCTATTTTCACATCAGCCACCATCGTTTTTATTCTGCGTGGTTCGTCAGATAAATGCTCATATGGAGTAAATACCGAAATGCCTCTATTACCTCCATATAGTATTTTCCCAGAACTACTTTTAAAATAAGAATTAGGCATAAAAGAATTTACCGTTACATCACCCATGGTTGAATAGTCCATAATGCCACCATTTTTAGGATCGTATTCAACTACCCGTTTATTGGTAGAAATCCAAATATGTCCTAATTGGTCCATTATAATATTATAAATGCCTTCTTCAAGCATATCAAACATATTGGATAAATTTTCCACCTTTTTCGTTTGAGGATCATAAGTAAAAACATCTCCCTCTTGACTTCCCATCCATACCAAACCACTATCATCTACACAAATAGCTCCTATATTATCATTGATTAATCCATCTGTCTGAGCTGTCAAGTTTCTTATTTTCTTCTCTTCAAAGGTTAAACCTGGAGAAACAATAACATTATATACCCCTTGTTTTCTTGTACTAATCCATAAGGTGCCATCTTTACCTTCCTTAATGCCCGTTATATCCATAAGTGGGAAATTAGTATCCTGAAGTTGTTTTTCATCTGCCGGTTTAACCAGTATTTTTTTAGTGGTTACTACCCAAAGATTATGCTTACTATCCTCATAAAAGAAACGTGGAAATCCGGGATTTTCTACAAAATCACTTAACTTCAAGGTTCCTAAGAATTCTATCCTATCTTTATTTTTCTTCAATCTACATATTTCCGAATAATATTCAGAACCTAACCATATTTCATCAATCGATGAAACAGAAGTGATGCAACTTATATTTTTCAAGTTGTTTATATTCTTCAGAGAAGGAATATCTGTACAGAATAAAAGCTTGTTTGATTTCGGAATAAAGATTCCTACGCCCCATCGATTCTGATCGATCCATAAATCACCATCTTTATCTTCATAGATATTTTTTATATTCGTCACAAAACCTGTTTTCTCACGAATAGAAGGAAAGGAATAATTTTGTATTAAAGGTCTATTTAAATCAATCATAGATAGCCCTTCGTTAAAAGCTGCAATCCATAAATTGCCAGACTTATCCTTCACTATCTCACTAAAAATATTATTCAATTTAGAAGATATATGAGATATATCGACACTATTTATCACACTACCCGGACGCTTTTGAAGTGCATAAAGACCTTGAGTCGATACAATCCATATATAACCATACTTATCATCCTGAGCGATACTAAAACAGCCACTTTCATCCCAATGCTCATCACTCTCTATGTTCACATGGCTATACATCAATTCTTGCTTTTCTTCCGGATAAAATAAAAAAATCCCACTGTCCCAAGTTAATATCCAATGCTGTTTTTTATCATCTTGAAAAACCTTGAAGGGGTTATTCAAAGTTCCTATCTGAGGCATTGCCATAAATATATCTTTCTTCGAATCATATCGATGCAATCCCCTTTCCCATAAAGTCACCCAAATATTCTTATCAGCATCTTCATATATAGAATTCACACTAGTCACAGGCAGAGAAGAATCATACCTTTTACAAGAAGAAAAGTCTGCAGAACAACGAAATACAGATGTTAAGGTTCCGACCCAAACCCATCCCTCACTGTCTACAATCATCGTTCTAATTTCTTGATCCTTTAAATCGCTGTGTTCAACCGGAGTTATCTGGTAAGTCCTCTTATTCAGAATATTGATTCCCTTTTTAGTACCTATAAATAGATAACCATTCCGGTTCTCTGTGATACAGGTTATTTCATTATTTGTTAAAAGGTCCGGAGTCTTTAATCCTGAACGAAAAACAAGTATCCGATAGCCATCATAACGACACAACCCGTCTTTTGTTCCTAACCACAAAAAACCTTCACGATCGCAATGTACCCGCAAAATAGTACTAGAAGGCAGATAATTATTTAAAGGAAGAGTGGTTACCGACATTTGTTGTGCAAAAGCACAGGAAAGTGTCTGAATAAAAAAAAGTATTATATAAAGTTTTATTTTATGTTTCATAGCAGCTTTGAATATATAGATGTATTTTATATGCAATATTAGAATAAACTAACAATTGCATAGGCATAAAACTCTTAAAATATACTAAATACAACTTAGAAAAAATACATATGGTCGATTTTTGAACCTTTCTGAATGATTTTTATTCTTCCACGAATAGATAATTCAATTTTAAACGCATTTGAATCATTATAGTACTCCTATTTAAATATGTTTCCGCAAATTTGCAATCAAATGATAATCGACATATATTTTGAACAAGATTTAGTCATTAAAATATTTAAAAATAGAAGTTGATTATTAACTCGACTATTAAACAATTAATTTATATAACATTTCTGTAGTATGAAAAAGAAATATGTAAAAATCATGTTCATGTCAGCAGTATTGCTAGCCGGCAATGTAGCAGATGCTAATGCAACTCTTCCCAAAGATGACCCAAAAGAGGCCGTACAAGCACCAACAGACGATCATCTTCCATTACTAATGATTAATGGAACTAATAAATCTGTATCGTTCATTGTCAGTTCTGAAGCTCTACCTGGAAAAGATATTAAAATCACTGCTCCGCATGGATTTACGGTATCACCAGTTATGATACCGGCCAATACAGGAAAACATAAAGTTACAGTGACTTTAAATAGTACCAAGACACTAACAGAAGGGAAAATCGTATTAAGAAGTGGAGATATCCGTTCTTATGTAAAAGTAAAAGGGTATGGAACAGCGCTTCCGGTGAAAGATATTGCATCTTCTCCTGTATACAAAGGAGGAAATGACATGGAATACACAAAGGCTTTTACTCCCGGAACTAAAGGATTCACGATTGAGTTCAGAGTAAAGACAGACGATTCAGAAAAATGTTTTTATCCTTATTTCGTAACAGAAAAAGGCCACGGTTTCAAAGCATATATCACTGCCAACGCTATTGGATTATATAATACCTATCAAAAAGAAATTTCTAATCCAGCCACTAGTAGTAAAGAAGGAGGAAAAGGTAAATTCTACAACAATGATGGACAAGCACATACATATCGCTTTGCTATAACGCCTGATAACCGGGCCTTTATATATAGAGATGGGATTCCCGTAGATTCCGTACGTATCATCGATTATGCACCTCAAACAAATTTCGCAAAGGGAGTGGGCGAACCAGTAGAGAATCTTTTAAAGAATCCTGATTTCGAAGGAGAATTTGATGTAAATCCTGATACAAAATTGGCGACTCGTATCGAAGGATGGGATATCGTTATCAGCGATCGATGGAACTCGGAGCAACAAATTATCCCGGAAGAAATAGATAATAATCAAGATATAAACAACCATGTTTTTGAAATCAGACCTTACAAATGGGCCACAGGCTGGAGCGACGGAATTCTAAGCCAGGTTATAGACGTTGCTCCCAACGAAACTTATACACTATCAGCCCTTCTGAAAGGTGGTATTGCAGAAAAAGAAGGCAAACTTACCGGAAAAATGATAATTGAAGAAATCCAAGATCCGGAGAAGAAAGCCATTACTGAAATAGCCAGTAAGGATTGGGAAACCTATTCAATGGATTATACCACCTCTGCCAACTGTAAGCAAATACGCGTATCTTTCACTGTAGGACGTGGAGGATGGGGAAACGATATAGGTGCCATCCGTGTAGATAATGCCAAACTAACAGGTGTATCATGTACTTATTCACCTAAATTCGGTTTTGTAGAAAATACCGCTGATGTAGAATACTTCACAATTGACGAATCTGGTGCTTATGCCCCTGCACAACCCGAAATCTTTATTAACATAAAGGACTAATAATGAAAAATATGAAGATTATTCTATATATCTGCCTTATATTCTCATTCACTCCAGCTTTTTCACAAAACACTCAAATTAATCCGGGTGTTTTGTGGAATGACATAGATGGAAATCCCATTAATGCACATGGAGGATGCGTTATTTTTGAAAATGGGACTTATTATTGGTTTGGAGAAGATCGTACCGGATTCGTTTCAAACGGAGTCAGTTGTTATCAATCCACAGACTTATATAACTGGAAACGGCTCGGCCTTTCTCTAAAAACCAGTGGAGAACCCCAAGAAGACTTGAATGACATTTCACACGGACGTCTATTCGAACGCCCCAAAGTAATCTATAACCCCAAAACCAAGAAATGGATAATGTGGAGTCACTGGGAAATTAATAATGGTGACTATAGCGCAGCACGAGTTTGTGTAGCAACCAGCGACAAGATAGAAGGTCCTTACAGATTATACAAAACTTTCCGTCCTAATAAAAACGAATCACGAGATCAAACCTTGTTCGTTGATACGGATGGCAAAGCATATCATTTCTGCTCAACGGATATGAATACTAATATGAACATATCTTTGCTCAGAGAGGATTTTCTGGAACCGACTTCTACTGAAACTAAAATACTAAAAGAGTTAAAATATGAAGCACCAGCCATTTTTAAAACAGGAGACATTTACTATGGATTATTTTCCGGCTGTACAGGATGGGACCCGAACCCAGGAAGAACAGCCTATACTACTAATATACTAGGCGAATGGACCACAGGAGCGAATTTTGCAGTTGACAAACTAAAACAGGTAACTTATAATTCACAAAGTTGCTATGTTTTTCAGGTAGAAGGCAAAGAAAAAGCATACATCTACATGGGAGATCGCTGGAACAAGAACGATCCCGGAAGTTCACACCACATTTGGTTACCTATAAGTATGCGTTCCGGCTATCCTGTTGTGAAATGGTACGATAGCTGGGATTTGAGTGTCTTTGACAATATGTACCGCTATAAAAGAGCTGAGAAGATCACTGCCGGTAACATTTATTCGTTACTGGAAAAAGTATCTGACCGTATCGTGTCTAAACCTATCAATGGTTTCAGCATAGCTGACGATAATGACGAGATTAATCTGAGCATAGAGTTTATCAGCACCGACACTCCCAATGTATACAGACTGAAAGATATTAAAACCGGAAAGTTTATAGAATCAATGTTCGGCACATTACGCCTGAACCCTGAAAAAAAGGAGGACACACAATGTTGGACATTTAATTTGCAGGAAGACGGCTATTACCAGATTCAAAATGTGAAAGACAAAAAATATATATCCGTTTCAGGATCAAATACCTTCAATGGAACAAACTTATACCTCGCAGAGAAATCAAAGAAATTAATGCAGGATTTCGCTGTATATTTTGATTCCAGTAAATATAAATATAAAGAAGCCGATATTTTTTCTGCTACTTACAGAAAGAACAACATAAAACTCATTGAGAACAAATAACTTTTCGTGATAACAAGTTCAAATGTTTGTTGTATTTGCAAAGGGAGATGTCAAAGTCTCCCTTTATTTTTTTCCCGTATTATTCGCTAGAATCAAAGAAAGTATCTATCTTTACCCAAATATTTTTTATTATTCACCATCAAATGTAAATATTATGGCAAGTAGAAGAGAACTCAAAAAGAATGTAAACTATATCGCAGGAGAATTGTTCACCGAGTGTTTAATCAACAGTATGTTTATACCTGGTACTGACAAGAGTAAGGCCGACGAGTTAATGGCGGAAGTACTGAAGATGCAGGATGAATTTCTAAGTCGCATCAGCCATACAGAACCGGGAAATGTGAAAGGTTTTTATAAGAAATTCCGAGCTGATTTTAATGCAAAGATTAACGAGATAATTGACGGTATCGGAAAATTGAACTAAAAGACAGAATGAAGAAAGCAATTTATGGCTTTATCTATTACCGCCTGTTAGGGTGGAAGACAAACGTTACGGTACCCAATTATGATAAATGCGTGATATGTGCCGCGCCACACACAACGAACTTTGACTTATTTATTGGAAAACTGTTTTATGGAGCATTAGGTCGTAAAACAAGTTTCATGATGAAAAAAGACTGGTTCTTTTTTCCACTTGGAATTCTCTTTAAAGCAGTAGGCGGAATTCCGGTAGACCGCAGTCGGAAAACTTCATTAGTCGACCAGATGGTCCAGCATTTTGCTAAATGCAAAAAGTTTCATCTGGCAATTACACCCGAAGGAACCCGTAAAGCGAATCCGAACTGGAAAAAAGGATTTTATTATATCTCCCTCAAAGCGCAGGTGCCTATCGTATTGATTGGCATCGACTATGAAAAGAAGACGATTTCGGCAACCAAAGCCATTATGCCTTCGGGAGATATTAATAAAGACATGAGGGAAATCAAGCTCTATTACAAAGATTTCAAAGGAAAACATCCTGAGAACTTTGCTCTTGGAGAAATATGATTTAAGTATTAGACAATAAGTA
>ENA-OPWW01001029-OPWW01001029.1-human-gut-metagenome-genome-assembly--contig:-NODE-1029-length-11752-cov-3.804394_pt1 | contig 11752 bp, 13 predicted proteins | sample MGYA00241513_ERZ502018 | MGnify/ENA primary metagenome ERZ502018 (study PRJEB25962, sample SAMEA2042987) | human gut metagenome | biome: human gut; feature: human-associated habitat; material: faeces...
CTTTCTCTTGCCGCCGATCTCGTTCTGCTGGATAAGCAGCTTCACAAAGCGGCTCTCATGCTTGGCGGCATATTCCGTTACTTGCCGGAGATTGGAGAGGACACCGGCGGTCAACAGGTCGGTGCGGATAAAGTGCGCCGTACAGTCGCGGGTGCGCTTCTTGTAGCTGCCGCAGATGTAACAGTCCTGCTTGCGGGTTTTGTTCTGATACCGCTGCTGGTACATCACATGGCCGCAGTCGGCGCAGAACAGCATACCGGAGAACAGCCCCACTTCATCATAGCGGTTCGGGCGTTTGCGTTGCTTGCGTAACTCCTGCACGCGCTCCCATGTTTCCCGGTCTATGATAGGCTCATGGTGGTTCTCAAAAATGGCCTGCTTCTCCACGGGGTTCTCTACACTGTGCTTGACCTTGTAAGAGGGCTTCTCCGTCTTGAAGTTCACCAGACAGCCGGTGTACTCCCGGTTTTCGAGGATATGCACGACGGTGTTCGTCGCCCACTTGCACTCATAGCCGGGGTGGTAGCGGCGGGTGCTGCCCGTCCTGCGGTATTCCAGCGTCCCCGGCGTGGGGATTTGCTGCTCTGTGAGCATACGGGCTATCTTGGTTGGACCATTCCCGGCAAGGCAAAGGTTGTATATCTGCTTGACTACGGGTGCAGCTTCCTCGTCAATAATGAAATTTTCGTCCTCGTCCATGAGGTAGCCATACACAGGCTTGCTTGTGATGGGCTTGCCACTCATGCCTTTTGAGCGTTTTACTGCTTTGATTTTCTTGCTCGTATCTCTCACCAGCCATTCGTTAAAGATATTCCGCAGCGGGGCAAAGTCATTGTCGCCCTGTGCGCTGTCCACTCCGTCATTGATAGCGATGAAGCGGACACCTTTCTGTGGGAAAATCATTTCCGTGTACATTCCCACTTGCAGGTAGTTTCGCCCTAACCTCGACATATCCTTTACGATAACTGTCCCGACTTTTCCGGCTTCAATGTCCGCAAGCATGGCTTGAAAACCGGGTCTTTGAAAGTTCGCACCAGAATAACCGTCGTCCGTGTACCAGCGCAGATTGGAAAAGCCGTTCTGCTTTGCATAGGTTTCAAGAATACGCTTCTGAGATGAGATTTGTCAAGGGGGCTTTTGCGAAAGAATATAAATGTTGGCGGGAGTTATGATGATTCCGCATTGTTTTCTATTATGACATTATATAATAAATCTGACAGGGATTGCACTTATCCTACAGTGTCGGGAATGCTTCCAATTTCACGAACCTCCGCGGGAGATAAAAGTGGTTGGTGGCATCATAAATAGCATATCTGCCCATCCGAACAATTTTAACTTGAATGAAAGGAAATCAAGTCATTTGACTTTATTCTTAACCTGACCAAATAGTTTTCTGTCAATCCTTAGTGATGATATTCCTGTCGCATCCCCATGACTTCCATTTCCGTAGTATGTTCCAGTTTCTTTCAGATTAAGTAAGCCGATTGGTATATCTCCACCATAGGCGCAAAAGAGTAGCCTAACCTTACTGCCCACAAATGCACTTTACATAATATTCACAAAATATTTACAGATTGGTTGAACATAGGCGTTGCGCTTTTACTTAAACCACGCTATAATTAGATTGCAAGTATTATAGAATGCTTGTAATCTAATACGACGGAGGTAACATTATGCGTAGTTTCCCTTATATTCGGTCCAGCTCTCTGTGCATGCCAACTCGATGTGTCCCCCAGTTGTGGCGAGGACAAATCAAAATCATTCATATATGCGCATGAGTTGGACTTCTAACGGTCTACTTATGCGCTCTTTTTGTGAAAGTAGGAGGTAATTAGAATGCATTACAAACGAAGTGTATTAGCGCTATTTTTATCAATCGTTCTAATGGTTTTTTTGCTTTCTGCTTGTTCCAACAATAACACAGAGTGCAAATTGTCAGAATTGAAAGATGACAAGCTGATCCAATATATAACTGATTCTAAAATAGCGATCCCAGAAGATATCGACATAGACACAATCCGTGGGATGATTATTGAATTAGAAAATAATTTGGATCATCCAGCACCCGTTATGGGCTACACTTTGGTTGCAGACTTATACGAAGATCTCCGCAATTTGGTTGTTGAATATGAACCGAGCAAAGAATGATTCGCCTGTTGCTCTGTTTTCTTCTCGCTACGACCTGATTATATGACAAGGAGGATCAAAATGAAACGATTACTTACTATGTTGCTCTCGTTTTGCATGATTCTATCTATTGGGGCTCATACCGCAGCCGCCGCTGAGACCACTCTGTTGGAAAGCGAAAATGGTGTGTTATTATCTTCTCTGGATGATGAAGAGTGTAGAGAATTTCTTTTGAATCAGGGCGTTTCTATTCCGGAAGAATTAAGTGGCATTGATTTGCCAGAACTTTTTGCTGATCTTGAAAATAACCCTGATATGATAGTGTCTTTAGGGTGGACTACTCTGGCCGATTTTATTGAGGAGGTTCGTACCGTAGTAAAATTACACTATGGTATTAGCACAATTCCATCTGCTCAGGCATTAGCATACACATTGCAGTATAGTACGCTGGATTCATGGAATGCTACGACCATGCCAAACTATAATTGCTATGCCTATGCAATTGGACGGACATCTGCTTGCCACCCCGGAGATTTTTCAAATCAATCTTACAATGATTCTTCCAGTATTGCGACCGTTGCAGGAATGGTCAAGGATGATTTGAACGGAAGTTTAGGTTATAATTGTGTCAAGGTGCAGAGTAGCCGTCCTACTTCGACCAGTGGATGGTCTAATGTCATTGCGGTAAGAAAGGATACCACTGGTGACTTTTATGGGTTCAATGACTACCATTTCGCAAAACTCGCTTCTTCTAATTGGTATCATAAACCCGGCGGAACCGCTGTTTTAAAGTTTATCAGTGCTCCGTCGAATTCTGTGGCCTGGACAAATGAAGCCTACGATGGGACTTATCACGAACCGACGATTACATATGACAGCGATTTGAGATATTTGCTGTATAAGTCCAGTCATGGTGCTACAAACTACACTTGGACGGGAGAGCACTATCATTCTGGATCAAGCCACTATTATCTTTATGCGTATGTATGTAATGATTGTGGCGATTATGTGCGCACAGTTTGGACAAGCACACAGTGTTCTGGACCACCTTGTGCAACGCCTTGGAGCTATACCCCAGAACCTGAAATTTCGTGATCTGTTAATACGCGAATAATTGTCTCCCCTGTCAATGCGTTACTGCATTGACAGGGGATTTTTTGAAAACAAATGAGAGTGGGGATGTGGAATTTGTCGTTCAAAATGCACTCCCACAAAAGATTATCGTTCCCGTTCGTGGCGTTTGGGTTCTCTTCGCTGCTGCATTTGCTGCATCTTCTGCGTCTGTCTCAAAAGATTCCGGACAGACCGCGCTCCCGTTTCTTCATTCAGCAAGTTGGCAACATCCCGCTTGCTGTCATGCATCATCACCGGATCATATTTCTCCCCGTAGGCAGCTTTTATCCGGTCAGCGGCAGAACGCTCCCTGTCTGGACGAATATTCAGCCTTGCGTCCTTCAGTTCTACGGCATCCATATCTGCGACCTGCGCATTCAGTTCCGCATACTGTTTCATCGCATCTTCCAACTCAGTAGCATATTTCACCTCCTGTTCATCCAACTTTTTTAATGCGATTTCCAGTGTGGCGATTTCCTTCTTCACATCGGAAATATCCGCATCATCGGCACAGTTCAAAGAACGAAGTAGAAAGTTCTTTTCGGTCTTCAATTCCTCGATTTCCTCGGTCAGCTCAGTAATGCGGCGGGTAAAGTCATGCAGTTTGGGAATCTGATAGAACTGCGTTTTCTTTTTCTCTGCAAGCAGTTTTTTCCGTTCCTCGGATTTCTCTTTGATCTGCTGTACTAAACCTGCATAACGTTCAAGTTCCGGCTTGACTGCTTTAACACGATTAGTATTCCGTTTCATCGAGCTTGCGACAGGCTTCCGTAAACCGTGCGTGAACAGGTTGATCAGGTGACTGCGGCGCATACCGCACCTTCCAGTTCCGCAGCACACGGGCGTAATCAGACAGAACAGAAAAGCACAGCCGCTCGTTTTCCATGAGCTGCTGTGCTTCTGTTCGGATGCGTTTTGCGTGAAGCGCTGCTGCGCTGGGCGGCTTGTCCGGGCTGAGATGAAAATCTGTCATCAGCTTCCGTGCCGCATCGTAGGGTGAAAGCTGAAACAGCCTGCCCACAAAGTCGATCACATCCCCGTGCTCCCCGCAGGCGAAGCAATAATAGTGGTCGTCGGCCACATACAGGCTGGGATGTCGGTCATTGTGAAACGGGCAGAGGGCTTTGCCGTATCGGTTCACATCGATCCCGTACAGCTCTGCCGCTTCCCGCAGATTGATGTTTTCTTTTACGATTTCAAAAATACGCATGATACCTCCATTTCTGCGCAAAAACGGCGGCCTGCCCGATCTGGGGCAAGCCGCCGTCTGTGTCTTTTCTTATGATATTTTGATTTCATCCTCATTCTTGGCTTCTCGCAAGGCTTTCTTCCGTGCGCCCTGCCGCTTGATCTGTGCTGCATACCGGCAAGCATCGGAGCAGTATTTGACGCTGCTTCGTGTCGTAGGAAACACCTTGCCGCAGTTTTCACAGGTACACTCCCGGCTGCGGCTTTCTGCCGCCTCCTGCCGGTAGAATTTTGCCCGGCAGTTGGGGCCGCAGAACAGGGTGTTCGTCCGTTTGGATGCAAATTCCTGCCCGCAGCACTTGCAGGTCAGCATGAAAGGCTGACCGACAGCGTGTTCACCAGCCTTGATTTTCTGATACCGTTCCCGGCTTTTAATGCGATGTCGCTTGAGCTGCTCCTGCCGCTTGATTTCTTCCTCGGTCAGCTCCGGCGCGGGAAGCTCAAACTGCCCGATAAAGCGAAGGTGGATCTCCACCTCCTGCACCCTGTCGCCGTCAATGCGCTCTGGGGCATGGACGATGATTTTCTCAATAAACTCATTGATCATGGGCGTGGTCAGCTCGGAAAAATCGGTGTACTTCTTTGCCAGCTCCAAAAACTGCTCCACACGGGCGGTGTCCTCTGCGAAAGCGGACAGCTTTTCTTCCGCTTCTGCGACAGCAGTTTGCAGCGCTTTCTGCTCGGCTTCGTAATCTGCCAGCAGGCGGTCAAAGCGTTCATCGGTAATGCGCCCGACGGCAAAGGATTCATAGAGCTTTTTGATGATGGTGTCCAACTCGGCAATGCGCTTTTTGTCCTTGCTCAGCTTTCGCTTGGCATCCTTGGCCGCTTCTGCCTGTTGGAGCTGGGAGGCAGAGCGCACCTTTTCCATGAACGCCTCCTGATTGGAAATCGCAAAGGTGCTGACCGTGCGGATGGTGTCCAGAATCAGGGTGCGCAGAGCCTTGGTGGAGATGTAGTGACCAAAACAGGCACTTGTCCGTTTCTGATGCGCCAGGGTATAGGCAGAGCAGTCGAAAAAGTCAGATGGGTACGGATTATTCTCTGTGCCGCCTTTGGAGCGATGGTTATACATCTTTTCTCCGCAGTCAGCGCAGTACAAAAGCCCGGTCAGCGGATTCGCTTCTCCCAGCGTGTCAATGCGCTTTGGCGTCTTGCGGAGCTTCTGCGCAAGCTCCCATGTCTCCCTGTCCACGATGGCCTCGTGGGTGTCCTCAAAGATGAGCCAATCCTCCTTGGGATTCATCACGGCGTTTTTATCTTTATAGGACTGCTTGTGGGAGCGGAAATTCACCGTATGCCCCATATACTCCGGCTTGGAGAGGATCTGTCCCACGACATAGCCGCTCCAGTTATAGGGATTGGAAAATTCCTCTTTGCTTTTCCAGATGCCCTTGTTTTGCTTGCCGAAGTAGACCGCAGGGGTGTCGATCTTGTCATCGAACAGAATGCGGGCGATGTCATAGGGACCTTTGCCCTCGATGGTCAATCGGAAAATACGCCGCACCACGGCAGCCGCTTCCTCGTCGATCAGCCAGTGGTATTTGTTCTCCGGATCTTTCTTGTAGCCGTAAATGGCGCAGTTGGTGGTGGGCTTGCCGGATTCCCCCTTGACACGGATGGCGGTTTTCTGCTTGCGGCTCAGGTCGCGCAGATACCATTCGTTCATGATGTTGAGGAAGGGGGCAAACTCATTGCTGTTCTGGTCGTCACTGTCCACGCTGTTGACGATGGCGACAAAGTGAACACCGTGCTGCCGGAAGAATACCTCCGTGTAAAAGCCAGTTTGCAGATAGTCACGCCCCGCCCGGCTCATATCCTTGACGATCACATGGGCAACTTTGCCTGCCTCAATATCTGCGATGAGCTGCTTCCATGCCGGGCGCTCGAAATTGCCGCCGCTCCAGCCGTCGTCCGTATAGTGTCGGCAGTTGGTGTAGCCCCTCTGCTGGGCATAGCTTTCGAGATATTTTTTCTGATTCACGATGGAATTACTATCCCCGGCGTTGTCATCGTCACGGGACAGCCGCTCATAGAGAGCGGTAATTTTGCTTTCAGTCTGTTTCACGCTCATGATGCGCTCCTTTCAGACTGTCGGCTCATTTGTGGTGTCTCCATTATACCACAGGTTCCGTCACTTGTAACCATATCATTGCGTACAATCCGTAAAATTTTATCCTCCATGGTCTCGCCGCCGCTTTCGTTGAACACGACTCTGACCTTGTAGGTGGTGCCGCCGATTCGGCGGATGATAAACTGTTCTCGTTTGTTCTGCTCCATACTGTCCCTCCTTGAAAAACTCATCGTATTTTGGTATACTGATTGTGGTTCCGGCGATTGTAAGCCGAATGTGTCATATCTCTTTTCCATGGCGTTGCCGCGCTCTGCGTTCCTCCTTTTCCTTTGTTCTGCGTTGAGAAAGTAATCCGAGTAACCGAGTGTCAAATTACTTCTCACTAATAGGAGAAATACGGGGTGTAAATCGGAACTGTTTTTGAAAAAAAGAAAATTCTTTTTCGGGGAGGTGAAGCTGTCGTGGAACCATGGGAGGATGAACTGCTGTGGGATGATGATTATTCCGATGAGGAAGAAGATGCCGAGGAGCAAATAGAGGAAACCGGCCTTGAAATGGCTGCGGACAGCTTTGCCGATTGGGAGGATTCCTCGGACGGTGCGCCGGTGGATGAGCCGCTGGAGGAAGCGCTTGCAGAGGAACGCACGCTGGAGCTGGAGAGCGAACTGGAGCAGGACGAGCATCCCAGAGACTATGATGCCGAGCTGGAGGACGAGGAGGAAGAAGCCGCGCCTACCAGTGAGAAGCGGCTCAAGCGGGAAATTCGCGCCGAGGCTCTGCGGCGGCTGGAGGAAGCAGCACGGACAGAATCGGATTTTTTGACTGTGGTAGACGAGTGGAACAAGCTGGGCAGAAATCGGGAGCGCCGAGAGCGTGACCATGAAAACCTGCGCGGGGATGTTCCTTTGGAGTTTCAGGCGGTGCCTGATCCGAAGATTGCTCCCCTCTGGATGAATCTGCCGAGGTTCCGTCAGCTCTGTCAGGGAAATTTTCTTGACATCATCTTCTCCTGCCCCTACGAGCTGCATGAGCTGACAGCGAACCGTTTTCTCTCCAAGCTCTTTTTCACCCTCAGTGATGAACAGAAGGAGGTGCTGTACTACCTGTTCGTCAAGCAATACAGCACTACAAGGCTTGCTGCCATCCGTGGGCAGTCCGACCGGAATATCCGAAAGCTGCGGATGACCATTCAGAAAAAGCTGCAAAAGCGGATGTACGAGCATCTGAGCGAAAAACAGGAGAAGGACTACAGCATTACTCTGCGAGAACGCGAGTTTATAGAGGAATATGAGGCGTTGCTGCAAACCATGGGCAAGGATGCCGTGATCCGCCGAGAGAACAAAACCAAGCCGAGAAAAAAGAAAGCCGCCCTTGACGATGCCAAGGACGGTTGATACAATAGTAATATGGTTAATATATAGATAGATTACGAATTGAGAGGAACAGCGCCATGAACAATCTGTTTGCGCAGTCCCGTTCCCATTGGGTGCGGTATGACCGCTATGAGATCAAGACCGGCAAGGATGGGAAACGCTATATAACGCCGGAGAACACAGCAAAGCCCGATGTCTATAACCCGCTGAAGGAGTCCTCCGAGATGGTGCTGGAGGCACTGAATGTTGGGATGCTGATGATGAACCGCAGCCCGGAGGATGAGGTGGAAAAGGCAATTCTGGCTTTTGTGACCCATTACGGTCTGTTGGGGCTGATGACGGCGCTGCCCACCACGCCGTCCTTTATGGACTATGAGGCAGTCTATCTGCCGAAGAATCACTTCATCAAGGAAGAAAGCATGGCAACAGAGGACTACCTTGCCCTGTTCTATCCCTTTGACAAATTGGATGTAGTGAAAAAAGGCGTGGAATCCAGTTGGAATGTTTCCGGGGATAATATGATGATTGCCCTGACCATGACCTTCATGGATGAGCCGATGGCAAAGAACATGAGCTTCCAGCGGGAATATGCAGAACCGTATGATTGGGTGGCGCAGCAGTTCAAGGATTGGGCGTTCACGCTGACTACCTCTATTTTGTACTACAATGACTACGACAGCATTGACGAGGATACAAGAAATCTCTACCGCAAGGCCATGGCTGCCTTCGGCGGCATTGCGCCGAGCTATCATATTGAACTGCTGGAGAAACCGACGATCTATTGGGATTTCCATTCGCTGCTGCTGGGTATCCAGATGATGTTCAGCTTCATGCTGGTTGATGATGCGAAACCCCTGCGGCTGTGCAAGCACTGCCAGAAGGTATTCCTCGGCAGCCGGGCCAATTCCGCATTTTGCAGCGCCCGGTGCAAGAATCAGTATAATGTCTATAAGAGCAGAGGGAAGAATAAGGGAAAGAACGGTGAGAATAATGATTGACCGCTGGATCGCAGAAGCGACCGAATGCGATTTCAAGGTCGCGCTGGAGGTAAAGAAGCCGAAAAGCTGGCTCAAAAGCGTCAGCGCCTTTGCAAATGGCATTGGCGGCACGCTGTTTTTCGGTATTGATAATGACAGAAATGTTGTCGGCTTAGCTGACGCACAGAACAATGCGGAGGCAATCAGCCGCTTGATCAAAGAGCGTATCACGCCTTATCCGAGTTTTATCCTCGCACCAGAACAGGAGGACGGCAAGGATATTCTTGTGCTGTCTGTGTCAGCAGGGCGCTCCACACCGTATTACTACAAAGCGGACGGCATTATGGAGGCGTATATCCGCATTGGCAATGAAAGCGTGATTGCCCCGTCCTATGTGCTGAATCAGCTGATTCTCAAAGGGATGCACCGCACCTATGACGAACTGGTTTCCGAGTATGATTTCAAGGATTACGCTTTTTCCAAGCTGCGCGAACGGTATAAGGCTTGGACGGGCAACAGCATGGAAGAAAAGCTGTTCGATTCCTTCGATATGCGGGACGAACACGGCAAGCTGACCAATGCAGGCGCTTTGCTTGCAGATGATTCTCCCATCAGGCATTCCCGCCTGTTCTGCACACGCTGGAACGGCCTTGATAAAAGCGGCGGCATGGTGGATGCACTTGACAGCGCAGAATTCTCCGGCAGCCTGATCATTCTGCTCAATGAGGGTGTCAGTTTTGTTAAGCGGAATATGAAAACACGCTGGAAGAAAACCGCCGATTCTCGTGTTGAGATGCCCGACTACTGCGAGCGGAGCGTTTTTGAGGCGCTTGTCAATGCGCTGATCCATCGTGATTATCTGATTTTGGGCAGCGAAGTTCACATCGACATTTACGATGACCGCCTTGCCATTTATTCTCCCGGCGGTATGGCAGACGGCACACGGATACAGGAACGGGATCTATCCAGCATTTCCTCCACGCGCCGTAATCCCGTCCTTGCAGATATTTTCGGACGACTGGGCTATATGGAGCGGCAAGGCAGCGGCTTTAAGAAAATCACGGAAACCTACCGCGCCGCTCACAATTACCGTGACGAACTGGAGCCAAAATTCTATTCCGATGCCAGTTCGTTCCAAGTTACGCTCTATAATCTGAATTATGGAGCGGCGGCAAACACAACCAAGATTACGATTGAAGATGAAAATGTTGCGATTGAGGTTGCGATTGACCGGCTGAACGCAAGCCAAGGTACGATTGCAAAGGCGAAAGCGGTATTTGCAAATATGGGCGTCGATGGTGTCTTTGGCCGATCCGATATAGCTGCTATCACAAAGGATTCTGTTACTGCCGCAGGGAATCTCATTACAAAACTGAAAAATGCGGATTTGATTGAGCCTGTCAGTGGCTTTGGAAAGGGCAAGTATAAGTTTATACCGCCTAAAGAATAAAGATAATGCCCGTTATCGGCCATGCTGCCAATAACGGGCATTTGTCATTCATATACAAGCTCGGTCAGAACGATTTCCTCCGCACGGCTGCGGATGTTGTTCATGCGGCACACCCATTCCATCTGGTCGGCGGCTTTGAGTGCTTCGGTCACACCTTCCCGCTTCGCCATTGCAGAAACGATGATTTCCATACGCTCATTGCAGGCTTGGTCGATCTCGGCAAGGTGACGATGCAGCGTTCCGCTTGTGAGCAAATTTGCGTAAAGAACAGGACGATGCTCCTTCAGATAGCTGCGGCGCATACACCCATACTTGCCGATTTGGTATTCCGGTTCTTCCGGCAGCGAGAGATTGGGAATAAGATAATCTCCCTCTTGTCGGTAAGTGACACCCATTTCCTCAAATAGAGATTTCATAAGAATCAGCTCCTTTTTGTGTTGATTTTCAGCGGTTAATAGGTTTTTCTACTCCTTTCCTATAACTGCTGTTCCATTCACCACAAATGAGCCGCAGTCATATGTATTAGGTGGGAGAAACCACCCTCTACATAGTAACTCTTGGTTCTGGATACTGTTGGAGTCGCCCTCCAGATTATCATCTCGGGACAGACGGCAATAGAGCGCCGTGATCTTTTGGTTTGGCTGTAACATATTGACCTCCTTCATAAAATGCCAAACCGATTGAGAGATTGCAACCATACAATACCCTCAATCGGTTTGTTTGTCTATGCGAACCTGTTTTTCAGGCGGAAATATTTTTTGCGTCCTGCTCCAGGTTGATGACCTGTTTCATAAGATCGACCGTAGATTGCGTTCCTCCGAAACTGAATTCCGCGAACACAATGTACTCTCTGCCGCATACATGCTGTCGGCGGCTTTTTATAATCTTGCCGTCCCTTTCTTCCACTGCGGTATCCCGCACTGCCTTGGCAGAGGGAATATCCTCATCTCCATGCTTTTCTTCACTGTAGGAGCGGGGACGCTCATTGTATTTGAATTTATACGCCATATCGTTCCTTTCCCCTGACGCTACAGTCAGGCAACAAAAATAGCAGACCGTTACATGGTCTGCTGCTGTGTTTGTTCTGCCTGCTGATCTTCGGTCCACTGCTCATCCTGTGTGAGCCCCATGGCTACGCCGGCCACCAGTCCGATGACAGCGCCGATATTTTTGGCTTCCTGTTCTGCCTGGATACGGCGGTAACGTTCCTCGACATTTTCGTTACCATCATCCAGTAACGCTCCAGTTACCGCCAGACCATACAGTCCAGCGTGGAGCGGCTTCATAGAAACAGGTTGCGGATGTTGCTGACCACTGTCGCTGTGCCATACCCCATCCCCAGCAGTGCCGCCACGATGAGCAGTACCAGTACGATCCATTTGGCCACTAC